>Ga0207422_1001418_pt1 | contig 47499 bp, 49 predicted proteins | sample MarCyaLeptolynsp_FD_187757 | JGI IMG/M metagenome (GOLD analysis project Ga0207422, IMG submission 187757) | Marine cyanobacterial communities from Panama - species 1 Leptolyngbya sp. (SPAdes) | ecosystem: Environmental > Aquatic > Marine > Unclassified | place: Panama: Panama City | collected... | reverse complement strand
TGCGCCGCCCGCTCCTCCTCCGGCGCCGCCGCCACCTCCACCGCCGCCCTGAGTGCCGATAAGCACATTGGGCAGTCCAGTCACGATTGATCCGCCTTTCAAGGTCAGATCCGTCATTCTGGCGGCGGGCAGTTTCTCAACCAGGACCGTCCAGGCGCCTGTAATGATCGGATCACCTCCGATAGGAGGCGGAGGACCCAGGCAAAGACACAGGTCGGTTACGCGTGCCTGCGGCATCTTGCCGGTCCAAACGGTCCATGCGCCCTTCCAGACAATAGGAATTGGAAACCCGAAGGTCATCGGGCAGATATGGCTATCAAAAATAATCCGGGCTGCAGGAAATCTCATGGAAAAACCAGCTTTTCAAAAAATCTTGCGAAAAGTGTCTGCCGAGATGTGCTTTCAGTCAATGCCGCTGCGTCACACTTTGAGTGATTGCCCGGCTGCCGATGCTGTGCCCAAAAAGACCACGTCGACGATTTTCACTGGCGAAGCACGTCGATTGCCGAACCACCCTTGTCCAATGTCAGATTGAGCTGGCGGACAGTCCAGTTGCCGTTTTCCAGCGTCGAATAGGAAAAGGCTCTGGCGCTGCCAAGGTCACCTTCAACAGGAATGGAGAGTGATGCCTCTCCGGTGCCTCCGCCTGAATATGAAATGCTTCCCGCGACAAACCATCCAGCGACAATATTGTCACCAAGTTGTTCCGCGACGACGGGATTTGATTGAAGCTGTTCCATTGTCAATTGGTAGGCGTCAGATCCCTTGATTACGGACTGCACCAAGAAAACAATGCCGACTGTCAGAAGAAAGAAGAACCCGAGGACGACAAATCCGGCAATCGCCCATTTGCGTTGCGTGCTGCGAAAATGGTCCAGGTCACGCCAGGTACGGTTTCGCCAGGCCCAACGGCTGCCGCGGGCACCCAGAACGAAAATCATCACGATGTTCACAAGCGGAACAAACATCAGCAACGCAATGAAGACGCTGTTGCCGATGCCCCAAATCCAGTTCAGCAGAAATGCGCCCCAGTTCCAGCGATCAAATTCGGCAGGCAATTCAGCAGGGGTGTTCAAAGGTTCCTTGTTCAAAATTCTCTCCTTAAAAAACAAAAAAAGTTCGTCAAACCAATTCTTTGTTTGGTCGTTTGGGAAAGCTCCCGGTGGGCTCAAAAAACTTGAAACATCAGGCAACGCAGGTTGCAGGAAATCTCATCGAAAATCCGGTCTTTTGAAAAATCTTGGGTCAAGTCTCCGCCGAGCCGTTTCTCCAGTCAATGCCGGTGCGTCACACGTTGCGCGATTGTTCTGAAAGGAATGTCACGGGAACCCAATCGGTGAGCCAGACACTGTTGTCCGTTCGGTAGAATGTGTACCCGTTCAGAGCCATTTCGCCGGAATTTACGAGCAAGACGACGGGTTTCCCGTGTCGCCGTCCAACCCTGGTGGCGGTTTCGCGATCCGCCGACAGATGAACATGATGCCGTTTCATCGGCTTCAGGCCTTCGCTCAGGATCGAAGGCAGAAACCGCTCGGCAGTTCCGTGAAAGAGACTTTCGGGAGGCGTTACCGGGATCAGCCCGAGCTCGATCTGGAGTGAGTGGCCTTGCCTTGCACGTATGGACCGGCCGTCGGCAGAGAGCTCGAACCGCTGCTTGTCATTTTCTGCAATGACCGCATGGAGGCGTTCGATATCGCACACAAGACCCTTTCGATGAAGCGCTTCAAGGAGGGCGCTCACATCGGTCCAGCCACTCTCGGTTAGTGTCAAACCGGCATCGTCCGGCCGGTGCCGGAGCCAGAAGGACATCTGTTTTGAAATTGTTTTGTCAGTACTCATTCTTGTCGTTCAATTTTTTTGCAATCGCGCCGGGCCGGTTGGTTGCAAAGGTCCTAGAAAATGAGAACGGCGCAGGGTGCCCCGCGCCGTTCAGTTTTAGTCCACGCTGTCCTCGCGCAGCCTGACGAGGTCGTTCATCAGGCCTCCGGTTCCGTTGTGGACCGTCAGGCGGTCCACCTTGCTGGCGATCGATTCCAGCGCTTCCAGTTCCTTCAGCCGCAGCATGACCGGGTTTTCGGCCATAACCTTGGCGGTGTTCAGAAGCGAACGGGTTGCGTTCGTTTCTTCACGGCGGCGGATCACGTTGGCTTCGGCTTCCTTTTCAGCGGTCACCACCTTGTTGAGGATCTCACGCATTTCGCCCGGCAGGATCACGTCCTTCAGAACGATATCGGAGACCTCGGTCCCGATCGTGGCCATGTCGGCCTTGATCTTCGCCGTTGCTTCCGCATTGACCTCACCCTTTCGTTCAAGGATCTGGTCAAGCTTCAGTGCACCGAGCTGCTTGCGGAACACCATCTGCAGGGCCCGGTGCAGCGTGTCGGTGAAGTCCTTCACTTCCTGCGCCGCCTTGACCGGATCAACCACACGGAATTCCGCGGACAGGTTGATCCGGATGGTGACGCGGTCGAGGGTCAGGACCTCCTGACCGGTGACGTCAAGGCTCTGCCGCTTCAGGTCGATGAGCCGCTGGGTAACCGTGCGGCCTGCCTTCCAGAAAGCGTGAATACCGGCGTTCAGCGTCCGCTCAAGGACACCGTCAACGAAGAGCAGCGCAACGCTGCCTTCGGTGACCGGTACGATCACGAACTGCTGTGTCTGCTTGGCATCGCCAAGCCGGCGCATCAGCTTCTGGGAAAGCTGCGGTTCGGCCTGGGTGTCGACCAGTTCAGACGTCCACGGGCCTGCGTCGGTCCAAAGGACAAGACGCTGGTCGGGACCCAGAACAGTGTAGACACGACCGTCCCGCTCGACGACGGCGACCTCTCCGGGCTTCGTCCTGACGACAGTCAGGTGCTTTTCAGCCACATCGGGAAGCTTATCGAAAAGCGCTTTCTGATAACCGGACCGGAACTCGGGGGTCGCCAGTGACTGACGCTCGATCACCAGTGTGCCGCGCCCAGTCTTAAGGCTGTGCTCACCCGGTCCGAGGATGCCCTGGAGCTTACCTTTAACGAGGTGAAGCGCCCGTTCGTTTTCGGAAACTATAACGCGGGTCCGCCCGCGGATTCTTTCGAGAAAAGTCGTCATTTCAATAGTCCTTCCATGGCTCTAAGGCACTTGGCTGTCCTTTCTTCAGGTTGATGTTCGGTTAGGGGTGAGTGGAATCCGGAGCGCTCTATTTTGAGCCTCCCGGGGTGAAAAACGTGATGTCGTGGTGCAATTTCTGACCGAAACCCTGTTCCCGTCTGCAGAATTGCTCCCGTTTTGATTTCAAGAGACCTGAAGAGAGCACGAGGGCTCCCGACGGGTTCCTGCCCAGAGGGCCTTGCGGCGGATTGGCGGGGCGCGCTCATTCGAAAACGGGCGGTACCGGCTAGTGCGCGGCGCGGTCTTGACCAGGGACCGGGCGAGGGCGCCTGGCGTCGGCGGTCCGGTTTTTCCACCCGAAGGCGCAAAGAGCCGGCCTGCGTCTGCAAGCTCCCTTCAAATCCCAAATTTTAATCAGCGTTCAAAGCTGCTGGCTTAAGAGGCCAGTTCGGCGTGGCAGGCCGGTTTTGGAGCGGGAATCGAACCCGCGACTTTTGGATTCGTAGTCCAATGCTCTAACCAACTGAGCTATCCAGGAGCACATCACAGGAGTCGAACCTGTTGCCTCCGGGTTACACCCCGGTGTTCAACCGTTGAACTTCATGCGCGGATCTCCGATCTGACAGAGCAGCGTCCGGACGTGAAGTCGGCAGGGCCGGATCACGCGGGAGGCAAAAAACAGCCTGACCGTTGACGTCTGCGCCAGTCTCCTGATCGGTGGCAGGGTGATACTGCAGATTGACCGTCAAGTTCAAGTGACAATTTCATGACGCAACAAGATTGGTGCAGAAAGGTCACTATGAGTTGCGGATTTGCAACGATATGAAATCGTGGTGATTTGACGGGCGGTGAAACGCGCCCTACCGGTCAATTGTCCGGAAGACTTTGTAAACCAGGGCGCCTTGCGGCCCTTGCGCGAGACTTACGCGAAAGGCACACTCGCCGCCCAGTTGCAAATCAACCCCCGCGAGATGTCATGCCGAACAAGCAGTCCCGCTTTCTGATCGATACTTATTTTGCCGCCTTCAACGCGGGCGACACCAAGAAGATGGAAAGCCTTGTCACCGAGGATCTGGTCCACGATGTCAACCAGGGAGAACGCCGGCACGGCAAGGACAAGTTCTGGTCCTTCAACGTGCACATGACCCGCTGCTACAAGGAGCGGCTGTCGGACATCGTACTCTTCGTCAATGAGGAAGGGACGCGCGCGGCAGCGGAGTTCATCGTCCACGGGACCTATATCGGCACCGACGAAGGCTTGCCGCCCGCGAACGGCCAGACCTACAAGTTGCCCGCAGGCAGCTTCTTCGAGATCCGCAACGGCCAGATCGCCCGCATCACCACCTACTACAATCTCCAGAACTGGATTGACCAGGTGAAGGGGGAGGGTGGTGACGAGGCGGAGGGCTGAGGCTGTCCTTGAGAACACAATTTCGAGCTGGAAACGCATCGCATGACGCCATCCTTCGAGACGAACCTTTCGGTTCTCCTCAGGATGAGGTTGGAGACTGTGGCAAAGCTGGTCGTTGCCTTTCAAGGCGAATGCAGCAAATGCTAGGGACCGATCCGGATCCCAGATCGGCTTTCGGCTTCGTCCCTTTGTCCGGATAGACCATTCCGTTCAGTTCAGGTTTTTCAACTTCAATCCAACCTACCCCATCCTGAGGAAGCGCAGAGCGCTGTCTCGAAGGATGGGCGGCTGGCTCCAGAGTTCGCGACCTATCATTTAAGGCTTCGCTGCGCGTTGCGCCTCAAGCCAAGGGGTTCACCTAGTGCGCCATGAAAACCGGAACCGGTGTGTCGCGGATGACGTCGGTGGTGACGCCGCCGATCAGGTCGTGGCTGAACTTGCTGTGTTCGTAGGCGCCCATGACGATGAGGCGCGCATCGGCTTCCTTTGCATGCGAAATGAGCGTGTTGGCTATGCTGCCCTGGCGTTTGACCGACTTGGCTTCGACGGTGATGCCGTGCCGCTCCATGTTGCGGACCATGCGCTCGGTTCCGCGCAGCTCATCGCCCACGGTCAGAAGCGTCACGGAAACCTTTTCAGACAGGATGTCCATGGCATCGCCGATGGCGCGGGCCGCGGAGCGCTTGCCGTCCCAGGCGACAACTGCCCTTTCGGCAAGACCGTCGGCCGTGTAACCGTCCGGCACGACCAGCACGGGCCTGCCGCTCCGCAGGGCGATCATGTCCGGATAGGCTGACATATGCGCCTCGTTGGCAAGGTTCGAATGCACACCCGTCACCACGAGATCGAACCCGCGCGCGAATTCGGACAGTGATCCATCCTTCTCGGTGATCAGATCAACGAATTCGAAGCTTCCTGCAAGGCCTGCCTCGGACACCATGTTGGTGAAGCGTTCCTCGACCTCCTTGATTTGTTTGTTGTCGATTTCCATGAGGGTAGAAAGAAGCGACTGGGGCACCTGAAAACCGAACTTCTGTTCAATCAGAGCTCTGCCGTGACGCAACACTCCGGTGAGATGCGCATCGTGGTGTTTTGCGATCTTGATTGCATGTCTGAGTCCGCTGCCTCGCGCGGCTTCTCCGCTATAGGCGCACAATATTGATTTACAGGCCATCTGTTCTCTCCGGCAGCGGTATCAGGATCAGAAGGCGCACTATGCCCGACCCAATGCCGATGGCATTGCGGTCGATCAATTGGCGCTTTCCAATTGAAGGCCTACAGTTTCACGATACCTGTTTTCGGATCAAGCCTTTCGTTTCTGGCATCTTTTCCGGTTTTTTCCCTGTGCTTCTCAACATTTACCGGCGGGCATGCAGCAGGCCATGACGGTTGCATTGTTCTTGCAACAGTCATTCAGCAAATAGCGCATCAGGGCGCCGACTGTTTCAAAGTCGATCCGGTAGGTAATCTGACGTGCCGACCTGCTGGAGACGACTAGTCCAGCGTCGGACATGTTCGACAGATGAAAGGAAGCACGCGACGGCGTCGCGTCGACAGCCAACGCGATGTCGCCTGCGGAAAGACCCTCGCTGCCGGCTTCCACCAGGCGTTTGAGGATGCGCAGGCGCGTTGCGCTGGAGATCGAGGAAAAGGTTGCAAGAGCGTCGGCTTCATTCATATTTCAAACTCTCTTGAAATGAGTGCTGGATTGTGCATTTAATATATTTCAAGAAAACTTGAAATGAAAGGCCGCGCCGATGACACCGCTATCCCTGCTTGAAACCCTGCAAGCTCTGCCTTCCGATCTGCCTCTCGTGTTCCGAACGGAGGAGGGTGCAATCGGCGACGGCTATCATGTAACCGAGCTGAAACTGGCGCAGATCAGCAGCATTGACTGCGGCGGCAGGCTTGCCGCGTGGACCGAGGCTGCCTTGCAGCTCCTGGACGGGAACGGGGGAGGTCATATGCCGGTCGGCAAATTTGCTGCAATTCTCGACCAGAGCATTGCCAGGGTGAAAGGGCTCGGCGACTGTCCCGTGCACGTGGAATTTGCACACGGAAACAAGGGTATGCGTCTTTACGACATTGCACTGCCGGAGCTGCTGAGCGGGCAGGTCGAAGTCGCCCTCACCGAAACGCGCGCGAACTGCAAACCAGCTCTGGACTATACGGCGGCAAACGAAGTCGCCGGCTGTTGCGGCTCAGGTGCGGCTGCTGCGTGTTGCGGTTGAGAGAGCCTCGGATCAGGTTTTTTCCCAGACTGGAGACCTGCCGATTTTCTCCAGCAGGAAATCTATGAAGACGCGCACTTTTGCTGTCAGCACGTTGGATTTCGGATAGACCAGCCACAGGACGGACTGGTCGTCCACCTCGTATTCGGGCAGGACGCGTACCAGTGACCCGTCCTGAAGTTCAGCGTGAATGTTCCAGAGCGAGTTCATGGAAATGCCCGCGCCCGCAAGGGTGGCGAGTTTCAGGGACCGGCCATCGTCGGTGACGAGCCGGCATTGCGCGTCTCGCGGATCGAATTGCGCAACTTCTCCGTCCTTGCCGACAAGTTGCCTCGGTGTCTTGCTTTGAAACGCGATCAGGTCATGGCCGTTGAGATCGGAGGGTGCCTGTGGCGTTCCGCGTCTGGCAAGGTAGACAGGTGACGCACACAGGATGCGCGTGTCCCTGGCCAGCTTTCGCCCTTTGAGGCTGCTGTCCTCGATGGCGGAGTTTCGAAGGGCAAGATCGAAGCTCCCTTCGATCAGGTCGAAGCGGGTGTCGGATAGTTTCAGGTCGAGGCTGATGCCCGGATACCGGTCTAGAAACTCCGGCAGCAATGGGACAATGTAAAGCTGTGCGAAGGTGCTCGATGCGGCAAATCTGAGCGTACCGGTTGCCTGCGGACGGGTGAGGCCGAGTGCGGCGCGGGCAGCGTCTTCCTGTGCGAGCATTTCCCTTGCGAAGGGCAAAAACTCCTCGCCCTCCGTCGACAGGGATACTTTACGCGTCGAGCGATGCAACAGGTCGGACCCAAGGCTTTGCTCAAGCTTGGCTAAGCGGCTGCTTGCCACGGCAGGAGGCATTCCCAGATCCCGTCCGGCGGCGCTGATGTTGAGCTTTTCAGCCGCCAGTACAAAGAGGCGCAAGCTGTCAGTGTCCATTTGATTATATCCAAAATCCGAATTTTGAACTCATGATTTGCGTATTTATATTGAATTTCAAGATTCTTATTTTGCGGTTCGACGCTGCGAAACACTGCGGCCCAGATCAGCAAAGAGGAACTTACGACATGGCATACTACTCGGTTCTTGCAGTTACCCCGACCACTGAGGACTGGATCGCAGACTATATCGCCCCGGCCAACAGGCTCGTCGCGCAGTACGGCGGCAAATACCTGGCGCGCACGTCGTCGCACGAACAGCTGGAAGGCAGCACAGACGAAGCCGCGCTTCGCATCGTGATTGAATGGCCGTCGCGCGAGGCTGCGGTCAACTTCATGAACGATGCCGAATACGGACCGCATCTGAAAGCCCGGACCGCCGGGTCAAACAGCTTCCACTTTCTTATCGAAGGCAAGGACGATCTGGCCTGAGAGGCTGATGTTGACCAATGACCGTCCCGTGTGTTGGCGGGACGGTTTTCGGGCACCCGATTTAGCCGTGGAATGAGGACGGCGAGAGGATGAAATGCTAACGCGTGTACAGACCCCTGGCTTCGAGCAGATCAATCGAGGCTACAATTCCGTATTTCAGCCGGGCCGGCTGACACTTGGTCTGGTGGTGCCGCTTGAGAATTACAGTTCAAGTGCCGTGCCGGAAATGCAGCGCCACCTGGAGCGCGTCCAGCTTGCTGAACGTCTTGGCTTTTCGTCGGTCTGGCTGCGCGACGTGCCCTTCAATGTGCCGTCCTTTGGTGATGCAGGACAGATGTTCGATCCGTTCGTCTACCTTGGTTATCTCGCGGCCGGAACCCAGTCGATCGCGCTTGGTGTCGCCAGCATCATCCTGCCGCTCCGCCATCCGGCGCATGTGGCAAAGGCGGCTGCAAGCGCGGATGTGCTGTCCGGCGGCCGGTTGCTCCTGGGTGTCGCCTCGGGCGACCGGCCCGAAGAATATCCCGCTCTCAACATGTCCTTCGAAGACCGGGGGAACCGTTTTCGCGACAGCTTCGATTACATCCGACGCATGGCTGAGCATCAGCCGGATTTCAAAAGCGGGCAGGGCGCACCGAGCGGCGGGATGGACATGCTGCCAAAACCGATTGCGGGCAAGTTACCGATGCTGATCACCGGTGGCAGCCAGCAGGACCCGGGCTGGATTGCTGCAAACGGTGATGGCTGGATGACCTATCCGCGCCAGGTGAGCTTCCAGGAGACGGCCATTTCCGACTACAGGAGCAAAGTCCGGGCGAATGGCTCTTTTGACAAGCCGGTAATGCAGCCTTTGTACATTGATCTGGCGGAAACAGCCGATGCTCCGGTGCAACCGCTCCACCTGGGTTTTCGTTTGGGTATCAACGCTCTGCGCAGCTACCTGAAAGGGCTCGAGGCCATCGGTGTCAATCATGTTGCTCTGAATTTGCGGTTCAACCACGCAAATATCGAAACCACTCTGAACCGGCTTTCCGAAGAACTGCTGCCGGACTTTCAAGGACAGGAAAACCCGTGATGTCAAAGACAATATTGGTGACCGGTGCGACGGACGGTATCGGTCTTGAAACCGCAAAAGCACTGCATGACCAGGGACATTTTGTTCTGTTGCACGGCCGAAACGCCGGAAAACTTGAAAGCGCAAAAGCGGAGCTGCTGGCAACGCGTGCAAGCGGCGACGTGGAGACGTATCAAGCGGACTTTTCAAGGCTCGGTGATGTCAGCCGAATGGCTGAGGAGATCAAGTCCCGTCATTCAGGGCTTGATGTCCTGATCAACAATGCGGGGATACTGCGCGCTCCGAACGAGGTGACACAGGACGGTCTCGACATACGTTTTGTCGTCAATCTTCTGGCACCGGTTTTGCTCACGCGCGAGCTGCTGCCGCTGATGGACGCCTCGGGCAGGGTGGTGAACCTGTCGTCTGCTGCGCAGGCTCCGGTCAATCTTCAGGCACTCGCAGGAAAGCTTCGTCTTTCCGCGATGGACGCTTATGCGCAAAGCAAACTGGCGCTTACCATGTGGTCGCGACATCTGTCAGCGGAATTGGGCGCGCAGGGACCGGTCGTTGTCGCGGTCAATCCGGGTTCACTGCTCGCCAGCAAAATGGTCAAGGAAGGCTTTGGCGTTGCCGGAAATGATCTCGGGATTGGCGTCGACATCCTGATGCGTGCCGCGCTGTCAGACGAATTCGCTTCCGCGCATGGCAGGTATTTCGATAACGACAGTGGCCGCTTCGCAAATCCGCATTCGGATGGGCTGGATGACCACAAGGTGAGCGCGCTGGTTCGAGCGGTGGATGAAATTGTGGGGTGAGTTGAACACCAAGGTGTCTGCTCACGCCCTGAACATTCCCAGATGCTCGAAATATGTGGCGACACTCGCCAGATCTTTGCTGCGATAGGCGACGTAGCCGTCAGGTCTGAGAAGATAGATGCATGGTCTGTCTGCAGCAAAGTTGCGATGCATCTTTCCTTGCCCGTCGACAATCACGTCGTGGTCTGTAAATGGACCGCGGGTCTGTTCTGTGCTTACGACGTAAGGCTTCAGCCAGGACGCGAAGCGTTTTGAGGAATCCGCAGCTCTTTGAATGTCGGCTGCAGGAGCGTCGTTCGAAACACCACAAAAGAGAAGCAGCCTGAACTGGTCGTCTGCAGGCAGTTTGAACAAGCTCGTGGCTTCGTTGTTGACAGCAAGGCCCTCCGCGTCGGGTGCTCGCGTTCCAGGCGCGGGACCGCCCCCGAAGTCATCGTCGAGCGACAGGCTGAGCGGGCTTGCGCCGTAGTCGAGATCGAGTTCCTGCAAATGGCGGGCAGCGTCTTTTTTCGCTGCCTCCGGCGTGAACAGGTTGGCGACAAACGTGTCCCGCTCCTCCTTAGACAGGTTCGCGTAGCTCTCCATCATGTTCGTGATTTTCCGGGTCGTTTCCACGACTTCGTTGGCGACAACCCGGCGTTCACTTTCATAGCTGTCCAAGAGGTCGGCGGAGGCTTTCTGTTTCGCGACGAGCGCCAGTTTCCAGGCCAGATTGTGTGCATCCTGGATGCCGGTGTTCATACCCTGGCCAGCCAGCAGGCTGTGAACATGCGCAGCATCACCTGCAAGGAAGACCCTGTCCTCACGGTAGTGCGGTACAAGCCGGTAGCTGATCCTGAAAAATCCCAGCCAATGCGGATCGTGCAAACGAAGGGTTGGCCTGCCCCTTTCGCTGATAATGGCCTGGAGCTCCTCCAACGACGCTGCGCCCGCGGTTTCGGCATCCTTATTCAGGGTCGCGACAATGAAATGCCTGTTGCCCGGGAGCCGCGTGAACACATAGAGTTCGCCGCTGTCGTGAAAAAAGATATGTCCCTTGTCTGCTTCCAGATCGTCGTCACCATCGATCAGGACGTCCCCAAGGATGTAGGGAATGCCGTCGGCTTCGCCGGGAAAGTCCAGGCCGACGAAGTGGCGGACAGAGCTGTGCGCACCATCGCAGGCGATCACCCATTGAAAACGACCGGTTTCCTGCCCGGCGCCGTCACGCTGGAGGGTGACGGTGACGCCGTCTTCATCCTGTGACAAGGCGGTGAGGGACACGTTGCGCTCCACTTCGACGCCCAGGCTATTCAGATGGGTTTCCAAAGTGGCCTCGGTATGCGCCTGCGATTGCGACATGCCGAAGGGAAACGGTGAGTCCACCGGCGCATGGGGGCTTTCGCCGAAGCGCGCACCGTCGCGATAAAAGGCAAGGCCGATTTCGGGAACAGACCCCACAGTCGCTTTTGCGTCGAGCCCGAGGCCCTGGAAGATTTCCAGTGTGCGGGAATGAATAAGGTTTGCCCTGACATGGGGATCAATCCCGGGCGATTTGTCGATGCACCTCGTGGGTACACCGCGCCTTGCTAGTTCGGCAGCCATCATCAGGCCAGTGGTTCTTCCGCCGACAACCAATACCGTGTCCATGGTGTCTCCTCCCAGCGTCATTAGACCCTTTCTCGGTCAGATTGGAAACATCCTGCTTGCCGGAGGGGTGACCCTAACCGCGCGCCCTGAAGAAAGGACCTGCCTAAGGCCAGTCTGAAAATTCACGCTTCAGCTCCGAGATGTCCTGGCTGTCCGGTCTTGAAACGATGGCGCGGTAAGCCCCTGGCGACATGTCGGTGCGGCGTTTGAAAAAGTGGCTGAAGCGGGTGGCGTCGGCAAAGCCGAGGTCGGCGGCTATCTTCTTGAGCGGCGCACCCGATTTCTCCAGCCGGGCTTTTGCCTCAGCGGTCAGGCGCTCATGGACAAGCTCAGCAGGGCTGCGCCCGGTCTCCCGCTTGCAGATCCTGTTGAGCCTGTCGTAGTCGATGTTCAGTTCTTCCGCGTATCTCGCAACCTGCCAATGGTCGCGGTAGTGCAGTTCCACCAAATGCCGGAATCGGCTCAAAAGGCCTGTTGGCTCACCGGACTTTTGTCCCGGATCAGGCTGGTGAATGCGAAGCGCGATAATCAGTAGCAGTCGCAGATATGCCGCAAGCGACATGGGCGACTGCCGTTCGGCATCCTCCAGCTCGGCGCCAAACCAATCCATCAATGTCTGGATCTGCTGGAGCACCGGTCCATCCTGGAGCCTCACTTCGAAAGACTGCTCGACAAGCATGCGCAAATGGACCGATTCCGCGCGCGCTCCGATCGCGTCGAGAACGCTTGTATCGCTCAGGCCAAGGATTGTGGCGCGCGCTCCTGCATTCAGATGAAGGATCGGGCGCTCGAGCGGCGGCCAATAGCACAGTGCCGGACCCGACAGCTGCTGCTCGACACCCTCAATGCCGAGTTCACCCTGTTCCAGAAACAAGAGCGTTGAATTTGTCTCCGGAATGCGAAGCCTCAGCGACCGTTTGTGAAGGGCTTCCCGTTCGGTCTGTGCGCTCGCGTAATCGTTTTTCATTCAGTTTTCCAAAAATCTAACAACAAATGCCCAGAAATGAGCATTTAATGTATTTTGTCGCAATCGATAATAGAGAGCAAGGGAGGCCGGGCAAGACCCGGAAAAGAAATGGCAGTCACCAGTCAAGCGCCAGTTTCTGAGAATGAACCGGTCATCGAACGTGTGAGCCCGGTAAGCAGACGTGTCGTGAGCATCGAACGCGCACACGACAAATCGACATGCCTGAACTTTGCCGCGAGGGCGGCGTCGGCGTTCCCTGGCTGGTCCGCAAAACGAGCTTCGGAACGGGCGAAATATCTCATCGAAGCTGCCGATGTTCTTGAAAGACGACGCGAGGATTTTTCTTCGGCAATGATCGATGAAATCGGCGCACCGCAGGACTGGTGCCGCGAGAATGTCAGGTTTGCGGCTGACATGCTGCGCCAGGTCGCAACCTATGCCGACGAAACAGAACGGGTCGAGGCGATCCATGAAGACCGCGGCGTCGTCAGCAAAGCAACCCGGGTTCCCTGTGGTGTCTGCCTCGGCATTTCGCCTTGGAACGCACCGTTGATCCTCGGTATTCGGTCGGTCGCTGCGCCGCTCCTCTGCGGTAACACGGTTCTGTTGAAGGGCAGCGAATTCGCGCCCTGCGTCTTCCGGCTTCTCGGGGAGGTGTTGCAGGCATCTGGCATACCTGAAGACGTTGCGCGGGTCATTCTGACCCGAGCCGAAGACAGCGAAGAGATCGTCGAAGCCCTGATAGCCTCGCCAGTCGTCCGCCGTGTGAATTTTACCGGTTCGACCCGCGTAGGGCGGCTGGTGGCGGAATTGTGTGCGAAGCATCTGAAGCGGCCTTTGCTGGAGCTTGGCGGGCAGTCGACGATGCTTGTCCTGGACGATGCAGATATCGAACTGGCGGCGGCTGCGGCGCTCAAGGGGGCCTATCTCAACCAGGGCCAGATCTGCATGTCGACAGAGCGGCTGATCGTCGACGATGCGGTTGCCGATCAGCTTGTCGAGCGGATCGAAGCGGGGCGGAAAAACCTCCGGCATGGCGATCCAAACATCGCGGAGACGAAGGTCGGTCCTGTAATCAGCCTTGCGGCTGCCGAAAGACTGTCCGGTCTCATCAGCGATGCTGTTTCAAAAGGCGCACATCTGGTTGGTGGTGGCCGTGTCAGAGACTGTTACCTGGAGCCGACGCTTCTGGACGGTGTCGAACCGGACATGCGGATCTATCGGGAGGAACTGTTCGGTCCGGTCCTGTCGGTCACGCGGGTTGCAAATGACCTTGAAGCCGTGACGGTCGCCAACGACGGCGAGTACGGCCTCGCGAGTGCTGTTTTCAGTTCGGATCGAGACCGCGCGGAAGCCGTAGCGAACCAGGTGCATAGCGGCATTTGCCACATCAACCGCTGCACGGTCGACGACAATCCCCATGCGCCCTTCGGAGGCGTCAAATCCAGCGGGTACGGCCGGTTTGGCGGCCGCTGGGCCATTCATGAATTCACGGAACTGCGCTGGATCTCCAGCGCTGCAGCAGACGGATAAACGCCTGCTCGCGGAAAACGGGAGGAAACCAAATGACCTTAGAGATCAAACGCCGCTCACTTGTTATGGGCGCAGGTGCTGCGGTGGGATTGTCCGTGCTGCTGACAACCACCGCGCTTGCCGCCGAACCGATCAAGATTGGCGTTGTCTCGCATCTGACCGGGCCATTGGCCGGCGGCGAAGCTGTCACCCACACGCCGAACATCGAGCTCTGGGCCAAACAGGTGAACGATCGCGGAGGACTGAAGGTTGACGGCGGCCAGCGGCCGGTTGAGATCATCACCTATGACGACAAGACCGATCCCGCCGAACACATCAAGGCAGTGCAGCGTCTTGCGACGCAGGACAAGGTCGATTTCATGCTCTCGCCCTACGGCACGGGGTTCAATATTGCTGCCGCGCCGATCTACGCGAAATATGAGTATCCGCTGATCGCAGTGAGTGCAATCACCGACAAGATCCCCGAGCTTTCCAAGCGTTTCCCGAACATGTTCTTCACGCTCGGCACGACGACAGGCTTTGTTGAAGGCGTGCGCGATACCCTCGTCAAGATGCGCGACGACGGCACCATCGGTAACAAGATCGCCATGGTGAACGTGGCCGATGCGTTCGGTATCGAACTTGCGGACAAGGCGCGTCCAATTCTCTCCGAGGCGGGTTTCGAGATCGTCTACGACAAGTCCTACCCGCTCGGCACACCAGACATTTCACCAGTGGTAAAGGGCGCCAAGGCTGCAGAACCGGACGCTTTCGTCGCCTGGTCCTATCCTCCCGACACGTTCGCCCTGACGGAACAGGCGATCATTGAAGGTCTCGACGTGAGAGCGTTCTATACCGCTGTTGCCACATGCTTCCCGGCTTATGCGGATAAATTCGGCTCGAAGATTGAAGGCAACCTCGGCGCCGGCGGCGTGAACCCCGACACACCCGCAATGCAGGAGTACCGCAAGGCGCATAAGGAGGTGACGGGTAAGGAAGCCGATTACTGGGCGTCTGCGACTTACTACGCCAGTCTGCAGATCCTCGAACAGGCGATCGAGAATGTCGGCACAATCGATCGCGCTGCGACCGTCGACTACATCAAGAACAACAACTTCGACACGGTGATCGGGACCGTTTCCTTCGACGACAACAACAATTCGGAGAGATACTGGTCGGTCGGCCAGTGGCGCGACGGCGTCTTCCGGGCCGTGGCTGACACGGGAATGGGCGACTCGGTTCCGGCAGTTGCAAAGGAAGGCTGGAACTAAGGCCTTCCTGTCTACCCGCCCGGTGCCCTGATGCCGGGCGGCTCCTCAATCTTCAGGCAGATATTCAAATGGACATCCTTATTTCGGGACTGCTCCTGGGCGGGACCTATGCCCTCATGGCTATGGGGCTCAATCTTCAATACGGCGTTGCGCGCATCATGAATCTTGCCAATGGCGAGATGCTGGTTCTCGGCGGCCTCGCGGCCTTCTGGCTGTTCACCACAGCCGCCGTCAGTCCACTTCTGACGGCCTTCGTCGTCGCGCCACTGGCTTTCGCAGGCAACTGGCTGATCTACCGCTACCTGCTGCTGCCACTTGTCAGGCGCGCAAAGTCAACGGGACAGCTGGAAGTCGACTCGATCCTGGCGACATTCGGTATGAGTTTCGCGCTGGTTGGCATCATGGTCTCGATCCACGGCGAGTATTTCACCTATTCTTACCTGGCCGATCCCTTCTCGATCCTCGGCAGCACAGTTGCCCTCAACAGGTTTATCGCCTTTCTGGCGGCGACTGCTATCGGCTTTGCGCTCTACTACTGGCTCAACCACACCTACGCGGGCACGGCTGTGCGTGCCGTCTCCGTGAGCACGGAGGCTGCGGGGCTTGTGGGCATCAATGTCGACAAAGTCTCGGCGATGGCGTTTGCACTCGGGGGCGCGGTGACGGCGGTTGGCGGTACGCTGATTTCCACCTTCATCACACTGGATGCATCCGTTGGTGTGATTTTCACCATGAAGGCGCTGATCATAATGATCATGGGAGGTGTCGGTGACATCCGCGGTGCCGTCATTGCGGCGCTGATCCTTGGCCTTGTGGAGACCGCGGTTGCGACGATCATCGATCCCGGCCTGACGCTTGCATCCGCCTACGTCATCTTTCTCGCGGTGCTGCTGTTCCGGCCGCAGGGACTGTTCGGGAGGCGGTCCTCATGACGTCGGCTGAAACGGGCAAACTGGCTCTCGGCGCTGTCTGCATACTCGTCGCGGCGTCGGTCCCCTTCTTTTCCGACGGCTACTGGCTGTCGATCGCGACAACGGCAATGATGTATATTGCCCTGTCCACGAGCTGGGCACTCTTTTCCGGACCGACCCACCTGATTGCGCTGTCGACAGGTGCCTTCTTCGGGATCGGCGGTTATCTGGTCGGGTCCGGCATGAGCGACTATGACCAGGGCTTCTGGACAATGGCTCTGATCGCGCCCCTGGTTGCGACGGTCCTGGCTTTGCTGATCGGTCTGGCGACACTGCGGTTGAAGGGCGTTTATTTCGTTATCTTCACGCTTGGTCTGTCGGAGATGATCCGCAACCTCGTCTCTTGGGTTCAGAACAATTTCCTCGGGTCTCGCGGTCTTTATGTTCTGACCGACTTCACGGAAGCTCATATCTACTGGATGCTTCTGGCCGTCGCGGCACTGGTTTTCTTCTCCGGCTGGTGGATCAACCGGTCCAGGCTCGGTTTCGCGTTGCGGATCATCGGCAACGACGAGGAAGTCGCCAGGCATGTCGGCATCAATACCGCGTGGTCGAAGGTCATCCTGTTCATGACGACAGGCTTCTTTGCAGCCCTGGTCGGAGCGATCGTCGCACCGCGTTACTCTTACATCGAACCCAATGTCGTCTTTTCACCGCAGCTCAGTTTCCTGGTCGTGATCATGGCGCTTCTTGGCGGTGTGCACCGTCTTTGGGGGCCGTTGCTTGGCGTGATCCCGTTCACCCTAATCTGGGAAGCCATCACCATCTCGTTTCCGGCCTCGACCACACTCTTCCTCGGCCTGACCTTCTTGCTGATCGTCTATCTCATTCCGAACGGATTCGTGGGTGCATTTGAAACCGTCACCGGGAGGATCCGCAAATGACACCGGGTGACACGATCCTGAAAGTAAATGATCTTACCAAGCGCTTTGGCGGATTGGTGGCGGTCAACGGGCTCTCCTTCGACGTGCAGGAACACGAGGTGATGGGCATCATCGGGCCGAATGGTTCGGGCAAGTCGACGACCATGAATCTGATCTCCGGGGCGTTGAAGGCAACCAGCGGATCAATTGTTCTGGAGGGGCACGACCTGACGCCGCTGCCGCCGCACAAGATTGCCCGTTTCGGCGTTGCTCGAACGTTTCAGCTTGTCCGTATTCTGCCGCAGCTGACTGTGATCGAAAACGTTGTTGCTGGCGCGGCGTTTGCCCATAAGCCGCGATGGGGCGCGGAAGCGGAATCCTTTGCTGCGGCACTCCTTGACCGGCTTGAATTGGGAGACAAGAAGGACCTCGGCATTGGGTCGCTGACTTACATCGACCAGAAGCGGCTTGAGCTTGCCAGAGCACTTGCGGCGGAGCCGGAAATCCTGCTGCTCGATGAATGGCTCGCCGGCCTGAACCCCAGCGAGCTTCAGATCGGTATCGAGCTGATCGCAAATCTGCGCCGGGAAGGCCGCACCATCATCCTCGTTGAGCATGTGATGGACGCAATCCGTTCCCTCTGCGATCGCTGCATCGTGATGAACTCGGGGGTGAAGATCGCCGAAGGCACGCCCGCAGACGTCCTTTCAGACCCGGATGTCATCCGGGCTTACCTGGGAGACGACTGATGCTGACAATTTCCAATCTGACGGTTTCTTACGGCCTCCATCGGGCCCTCGGCGACGTTTCCCTGAACGTATCCGCGGGTGAGATCGTTGTCATGCTCGGCGCAAACGGAGCCGGGAAAAGCACCTTGTTGCGCAGCGTTGCCGGCATTTGTGAAGGCCAGACCGGCGGTCGCATTGACCTCAGCGGCAAGGATATCCTGACCCGCAAATCGGATGAGATCGTGGAGGCGGGGATCGCGTTTGTGCCCGAAGGCAGGGGCATATTCGGCGATCTGACCGTTTGGGAGAACCTGATGCTGGGCGCTTATTCGGAAAGGGGCAGGCGCGGCAAGACGAAGAACCTGGACTGGGTCCTGGAACTCTTCCCCAAGCTCAAGGAGCGCAAGAGCCAGCTGGCACGGACCATGTCGGGCGGTGAGCAGCAGATGGTGGCAATCGGCCGGGCGATGATGGCAAATCCGGAAATCCTGATGCTGGACGAGCCGTCCCTGGGCCTGTCACCACTCCTGTGCAAGGAGCTGTTCGAAAACCTGTCGCATATCCGGGAGACCGGCATGGGCGTGCTCCTGGTCGAACAGAACGCCAAGCAAAGTCTGGCCATCGCCGACCGAGGATACCTGATCGAAAACGGTGAGATCACCGGCGAGAACACCGCAGCTGCAATGTTGACTGATCCCGCCGTGCAGGCGGCCTATCTGGGTGGCGGTGCCGGGTCAGAAAACCGATCTCAAGGAGGCGAAAATGGTTGAAGGCAAGAAGATCATTGTCACCGGTGCAGCATCGGGCATCGGCGAAGAGACTGCCAGACAGTTGAAAGCCGGGGGTGCCGAGGTCATCGCCGTTGACCGCGACGAGCCACGCGTCGATGTCGATGCGTTTCACAAGGTGGACCTGACGGATGAAGCAGCCGTCGATGCATTGATCGAGACCCTGAAGCCGGTCAACGCCGACGGCCTTGCCAATATTGCGGGCGTACCGCCGACAGCACCGCCCGAAGTGGTCGTAACCGTCAATCTCGTCGCGTTGAAAAAGCTGACGCTTGGCCTTGTGCAACACATTGCCGACAACGCTTCCATCGTGAACCTCGCCTCGCTCGCGGGTATAGGCTGGGAAGGCGCGGTCGACCGGATCAAGGCCGCAGACGAGCTGAGCTATGCCGGTGTTTCGGAATTCTGTGACGCGAACAACATCACGCCGGACAATAGCTATTTCTTCACGAAACAGGCGCTGGTTGCCTGGACGCATGAATTGCGCTGGGTGTGGCGCGACCGCGGTATTCGAATGAACGCCGTCAGTCCCGGCCCGGTCAACACTCCGATCCTGAAAGACTTCCTGGAGACGCTCGGCGAGCGCGCGGAGGAGGACATGAAAATCATGGACCGTCCCGGAACGCCCGCCGATATCGCGCCGGTGGTGGTGTTTCTGCTCGGTAACGGGTCTGTCTGGCTGCGCGGGGCCAACATCGCAGCCGACGGCGGCATGCGCGCCCATATCGACGCCACATCCAACGGGCTCACCTGAGCCAAGACATGAAGAGATCAAAATGAAAATTTCCATGCTGATTGGTGGCGCCGACGTTTCCGCGCGCGAAAACCGAACCTTCGAACGGCACGATCCTGTGACCGGGGACGTCGCAACCATTGCTCCGGCAGCTTCAGTCGAAGACGCAAGGACGGCCGCCGGGGCAGCCGGCAAAGCCTATCCGGAGTGGTCGGCGACCGCTCCAGCCCTGCGACGCAGTCTGCTGCTCAAGGCGGCCGACGCACTGGATGCTATGGCTCCGGAAATTACCAGTACCGCGACCGCAGAAACGGGCGCGACGGCACCCTGGATAGGCTTCAACTGCATGCTCGGTGCGGGCATGTTGCGCGAGGCGGCGTCGATGACAACCCAGATCACCGGTGAGGTCATCCCTGCCAACAAGCCCGGCACATTGGCAATGGCGCAGCGAAAACCGCTTGGTGTCTGTCTCGGCATCGCCCCGTGGAATGCTCCGGTCATTCTTGGCGTGCGCGCCATCGCGATGGCGATCGCCTGCGGGAACACCGCGATCCTGAAAGCATCGGAGCTGTGCCCGGCGACCCATCTTGCAATCGGCGAAGCCTTCCGCCGCGCCGGGTTTCCCGATGGCGTTCTGAACGTCGTCACCAATGCCCCGGAAGATGCCGCCGATGTGGTTTCGGCACTGATCAGTGCGCCGGAGGTCAGGCACATCAATTTCACGGGCTCGACGTCCGTCGGCCGGATCATTGCCCAGAAGGCGGCAACACATCTCAAGCCTGTTCTTCTGGAACTGGGTGGAAAGGCACCCATGGTCGTTCTGGACGATGCCGATCTGGACGGCGCTGTGAATGGTGCCGCCTTTGGCGCCTTCATGAACCAGGGCCAGATCTGCATGTCGACGGAACGGATCATTGTCCACCAGGGCATAGCCGAAAAGTTCGTTGAAGCCCTGGCGGCGAAAGCGGCAGCGCTTCCCGCAGGCAATCCGCGTGAAAAGGTGGTGCTCGGGTCTCTCGTGACGCGGGAAGCTGCCGAAAAAATGGACGCGCTCATGGAGGATGCGACTGCCAAGGGCGGCCATGTCGTCGCCGGCGGCAAACGAGACGGCGCCATTGTGGAGGCAACGCTGATCGACAACGTCACGCCGGACATGCGCATCTACGCCGAAGAGAGCTTCGGTCCGGTGAAATCGATCATCCGGGTTGCAGACGATGACGAGGCAATACGCGTAGCCAACGACACCGAGTATGGGCTCTCCGCCGCTGTCTACAGCTCTGACATCCAGCGGGCACGTTACGTCGCTGACCGGATCGAAAGCGGCATCTGCCACATCAACGGTCCGACCGTCGGAGACGAAGCCCAGATGCCGTTTGGCGGCGTCAAGGACTCCGGTTATGGCCGCTTCGGCGGCAGGGCAGGCGTCGACTCGTTCACCTCGATACGCTGGGTCACGATTGAAGACCCGCACCAGCACTATCCGTTCTAATTCAGCACAGAAGGGATTTCCCATGAGCGATCTTGAGCAGAACAAGCAGAACGTTACCGCGTTTTATGAAATGATGTTCAACGACTGCCGCCCACGTGAAGCCATCGATACCTATGCCGGCGCGGAGTACATTCAGCACAATCCGCATGTCGGCGACGGCAAGGAGGCTTTCATTGCCTATTTCGAAGAAATGGCAGCCGGGTATCCGGGCAAGAGAGTCTTGATCAAACGGGCATTTGCGGAGGTCAATCACGTTGTCCTACATTGCCACCAGATCTGGCCGGAAGGCCTGGAATACGCCGGTATCGACATCTTTCGGCTGGACGAAAACGGCAAGATCGTCGAGCACTGGGACGTACTCCAGGAACTGCCCGCCACCAGCAAGAACGACAACGGCATGTTCTGAAGGTGCCGGACTTTCCATCAGTTTAAACCTCCTACTCTCCGCTTTTTGCGCGAGGGGTTGATTACCCGCGCAATCGCAGTCCTTGACAAGTTTCAAGAAACTATATAACTAGAAATATAGTTATATTGAATGAGGCGAGAATGGTACTTGAGGAAGCTGCGCAGGGGTTTGCGGCGCTAGGCTCGGAAGCCCGTTTGCAGGTGGTGTTGACTTTGGTGAAGGCGGGGCAGAAGGGCCTGACGGTCGGAGACATCCAATCCCGGACCGGCATGGCCGCGTCGACACTTGCGCATCATCTGAAGTTTCTTTCCTCGGCCGGGCTGGTTCATCAGGAAAAGGACGGCCGGTCCGTCATCAACCGGGCGGCGTTCGATCACCTGGAAGGCCTTGCCGGGTACATTCTCAAGGAATGCTGCGCTGACGAAAACGGCTGCGAGCCGCAGGCGGGGAAGGGGTAACTGGAATGTCCGATACGCTGGAACGCATCGAGATCGACCCGGGCTCGGGAACGGCAAGTGGTGGTTCTTCGGGAAGCGCGTGTTGTGCGGCACCCGAAGCCAAATCCAAATGGTCGTGGAAGAGCTTTCCGGGCAGGAATTATATCCTCTCGACCTGGACAATTGTCATCGGCGGCCCCTTGCTGGTTCTTCTGCTCGACCAGGTCCAGTTTGTTCCCTTCGTCAGTTTTGCGGTCAAGGCGTTCCTTGGAACGCTGCCGTATATTGCTTTTGCAGTTGCGCTGATCGCGTGGCTCAAGGCAGCCGGCGCGGAAGCTTATGTGGGCAAAGCCTTTGAAGGCCGCGAAACGCAGGCGATTTTTCTCGCTGCCCTCTTCGGCGGCCTTGCCCCATTTTGTTCCTGCGAAGTCATCCCATTCATTGCCGGGCTGCTGGCCGTCGGCGCGCCGCTTTCGGCAATCATGGCGTTCTGGCTGTCGTCACCACTCATTGATCCACCGACACTGCTGATCACCGCAGGTGCGCTTGGATGGCCATTCGCCATCGGCAAGGCGGTCTTTGCCGTCGCGCTCGGGCTTTTCGGAGGCTTCCTTGTCTCCATGTTGCTGAAGACCGGTGTGTTTTCCAACCCGGTCAAGATCGGATCTTCGGCAAGCGGCTGCGGGTGCGGCGCTTCCCCCAAGACCGGCCGTCCGGTCTGGAAATTCTGGGGCGAAGCCGAGCGCACCGACAAGTTTTTCGAAGAACTCAAGGCGAACGCCTTCTTTCTGGTGAAGTGGCTGGCGCTGGCCTATGTGCTGGAAGCTGCGCTTGTGACTTATGTCCCGGCCAACCTGATTGCCGGTGTGGTCGGCGGTGAAGGCGTCGGATCGATCGCGATTTCCGCTCTCGTCGGCATGCCTGCTTACCTGAACAGCTATGTCGCACCGCCACTTCTGGCCGGTCTCATGGAACAGGGCATGAGCGCGGGCGCTGCCATGGCTTTCATGATTGCCGGTGCCGTCAGCTCCATTCCCGCCATGGCCGCGGTCTGGTCACTGGTGAAGCCGCAGGTCTTTGCGACTTATCTCGGACTTGGTTTCGTGGGCGCGGTTCTGTCCGGTCTGATCTTCCAGCTCGTTATCTGAGGACGGACAGATGCAGACTTCAGTTTCGGTAACTGTCGTGCCACATGATGACGCGTCCTGGAAATTGCTCGTTCCCGTCGGACTGCCAACCCCCTACCAGATGCCGGTTCATTTCGACGTCTCCGGCGGCAGCTTCAATCTGACGGGCGAAGAGACGACAGGCCAGATTGTCGCCGTTGTAACACCGGAGCCCGGGCAGGCAGTCGAGGTCCGCTACACGTTCCGGGAACGCGGACCCGGCTATCCGGACGCCATCTTCACACCGCACCGGAACCGGTACACGCAGGCAGCAGAAACTCTTGTCTTCGATGCGATCAACATCTCTGAAGCACAGCCGGACGGGCATGCGGCGATCCAGGCCCTGGTGAATTCGGCAGCAGAAAAATTCCGCTACGCCCATCCCGAGGCGCGCTTCAACGACGGTTGCGACGAAGTTCCATACCTTGCCTGCGGTCTGACCGAGGGGTCGTGCATCGACATCAACACCTACCTGATCGCGTCGCTGAGGGCAGCGGGCTATGAGGCCGGCTACATCACCGGATATTTCTTTCCCGAAGAGAAGAACGGATGCTGTGAGGACGCCCATTGCTGGGTGGTGACGCGGCATCAAGGTGTTGTCCTGGAGTGGGACATCGCCCATCACCTGAAGATGGGCACGCGCGAAGTCTGCTGCGGTCTCAATCCCAAGCCGGGCGACCGTGTCGCGGTCGCGCATTCCATGGGGCTCACCTTTCCCGAACTCGGCATCGTCTGCGAAAGACTGATCAGCGAGCCGGCCTGGATTTCGGGCGAGGGCCGTCTGGAGAGGTCGGACGTGACGATCTGGCGCACGATCCAGGCATCCGAGGCAGCGGCCTGAGATCCGGCAATCAGCCGCGTTTGCGGCTGAACACCATTTTCTGGTTGCCGAGTTTTTCCTGTGGGCCCGTCCAGGCGTAGGCCAGGAGCGCCGGCTCAAGTTTCGACACCGTGATCCGGTGGGTGTGCTCCGGCGGGTTGAAGATCATTGAGCCGGGCGCATAGACCCCCTGGTGGTTCTCCGAGACGGCGCCGGACAGGCAGATGTAACTTTCCGAAATGCCGCTGTGGGCATGGGAGGGATAAACACAGCCCGGTGCAAACAGCACAAGGCCGAGAATAACTTCCGTCGTGAGCACGGGACCATTGGGTCCGCACAGCTCCGCGTAGGCGTAGCTTTTGCTAAGTCCTCTTGGCACTTTTTCGTAGCCGTATTGCCAGGCAAGGTTTCCCTGGACGCTTTCAATCGCGCGGATAAGCGGTGCCGTTCTTTCGAGCCTGCCTTCGTCCAAAGCACGGTTCAGATGCGCCGTGACCGGTTTTTGGGCAGGCTCGCCGAAGCGGATGACCGTCTTCGCTCTGCTGACCCGGCTGATCGCCTCACGAACGGTGCGCTGGTGAGCCCGGATCTTGTCGCTCCCGCCCGACGACAAGAACCGGTACACCTCGTAGAATTCCCGTAGCAGATATCCCCAGTCCGGGTAATCGGACAGGAATTCCGGTGCCAATTCCTGCTCGTCTGTCTTGCCGTCTTCCAACACGTGTGCCTCTTACGCCGTTTCCCGATCTCGTGCTTCCATAACACCCAGGTCCGGGGTTTGGGCAAGCAGGATTTACGCCAAACGACGCGAGTTCTTTGCGATGCCGGTTCGGGCGCAACGGAGTGCCGCAACACCGAGGTTTGTTCTGAACCTAAAGCGGCTTGTAGGCGACCACGTCAATTTCGACCTTGGCATCGACCATCAGCTGGGAGCGGACGGTTGAGCGCGCAGGCGCACCATCGGGAAAGTAGCCCGCGTAAATCCGGTTGAAGGTCCAGAAGTCCCTTGTGTCATCAAGCCAGACATTGACCTTTGCCACATCGTCCAGTGTGCACCCGGCTTTCTTCAAAACCGCGACGACATTGTCCATTGTGCGTTTGGTCTGGGCTTCGATCCCGCCAGGTTCGATCTCGCCTTTTTCGTTCATTGCCACCTGACCGGAAATGAATACGAAATCGCCTGCGCGCACGGCCGGTGAAAAGGGCAGGTTCTGTCCACCCGCTCCGGTGCGTTCAACACCGATACGTTCGATTGGCATAAGTGTCTCCTGACTTGCTTTTACTTAAGATTGAGCCTTCTGTCGGTCCGCTCACCAGACCTGGCCGCGCGCGGCGACCGGTAAGGGGCCGAGGACATTGGTGCCGCGAATGCTTTCGACATGCTCCAGCATGTTGGCAACGACACAGGCATGATTGGGAACGATCCGTAGTCTTTCACCCACCGCAAGGTTGATCGGCCCGGATGAGACGACGCGACCGTGTTCCTCGCTGAGCTGGTCTATCGAAAGATCCTCGCGGCCCAGTACATGTCCGTGCCCCTGAAGGCCGAACAGATCGGTTGTCAGTACCTTCGACCCGGCATCGACGATCGCATGGGTTTCAGACGGTACCGACACGACGGTTGCCAGCACCGTCAGTGCGCAATCCTGCCAGCTGCAATTGCCCCGGGTCACAAGCGAGCGGTCATTGTAAACATAAGTGCCGATCCGGTGTTCCGTGACCGGGGCTGCGAGATGGGCCTGCCACATATCCTGCGATCCGCCGGAAGACACACGGTGAACCTTCATCCCGTCCCTTTCGATCAGGTCTTTTGCCCGGCTCAGCCAGTCGGCTGCTTCTGCGAAGCCGCCGAACGCGGGAAAGGTCATCAAGCCGGCAAAGCTCAATCCGGGCAACTCCGTGATCCGGCGCGCCAATCTTGCCGCATCCTCCGGTGTCGCGACACCACAGCGATCAGCCCCGGTGTTGCATTCTACGAGCACTGACAGTGGATCGGACGCATCTGCGAAGGCCTGGCTCAAGCCCTCCGCAACAACATCGCTGTCGGCGACGACCGACAGACTGACTTTCTCGGCGAGCGCGCGCAGACGTTGTGTCTTTCTCTCGCCGACAATGTTGTAGGTGATCAGAACGTCCTCGATGCCGCCTTCGGCGACCATCGCTTCAGCTTCGCTGACCTTCTGGCAGGTGATCCCGACGGCGCCTTGCGCAAGTTGGTACTTGGCCAGCGAGGGCAGCTTATGGGTCTTGATATGGGGACGCAGTTTCAGTCCGTGGGTGTCGCAATACGCCTGGTATTTGCGGATATTGGCCTCGGCAACATCGAGGTCGACAAGGACGGCGGGCGTGTCGAGGGTCTCGAAGATCATGCAAATTCCTCTTGATGGGGATTGTCTACCATTGGCCAGAGCGCACGCTTCAGACGCGTATAGTCAGTCCGGCGCGGATCGTTAGGATAGGGCCCATCAACGGCGGCATAAAGGATTTCTCCCGCAAGAGGTGCAAATGCTCCGTGAAAATGATTTGTCGACTTGACGATCAGGATGCGTTTTGCGCCGATATCGATGCCGAGATTGGTAAAAAGGTCCGGCGAGAAAGCCTGGGACCGGTTGGAATTCAGCACGATATCGAGATCTCCGATCCGAATGGCAGCGCTGTTTCCAAGTGGTACGACCGATGCGCCGAAGCTCTGGACGGCGTTTTCGACAAGTGCGGTGACCTTGACCTTGGCATCAATCGGCTGACCGGCATGTGCGGAGGTCTTGCCGCCGAAGCGAAGATCGAGTTCGGCTCCTTCCCCAGCTGCGAAACAGAGGCGGACCGCCATCGGGTCCCAGATCGTTCCAAGGGCGACACCTTTCAGGTTCTGGTCCAGAACATGCTGCAGCAAAATGGTGGAGTCGCCGGCAACACCGCCACCGGGATTGTCCCAGACATCGGCGATGACGACCGGTGGTGCGTTGCTTTCATCGGCCCGTTTCAGCGCATCGAGTGGTGCCAGGAAATCCGGTGCGGCACGCCCGCGAAATCCGAAAAGCTCCATGCCGAGCTCGCGGGCGAGCGCATCGCCTTTTGGCCGGTCTCCATCGGTTGTGACAATGACCTTGGCACCAAGATCGGGTGAATCGCCTGCCATGAAACCGTGTATGATGGAGGCCGACAGGATTTGGCCGGACCGTTCCAACTGCCGCAGCCTGTCGATGAAGCCACGCATCGGCTGTGTGCTGGTTGGAAGCACGTCGATCATGCGCACGTCAAAGACACTGGTTTCCGGTCTGATCTCTCCGCGCACGGTGCGAAGTGTCAGGTCGACACATGTTTCGCCGGCCTCAACGAAGTCCGTATGCGGGAACTCCTTGAAAACGGTAATGACGTCGGCATTCCTGACGCGTTTTTCACTCAAGTGGCTGTGCGGGTCGAAGCTGGCTCCAATGCGGCACTGGCGCCCGACAATTTGTCTGGCTGCCTCCAGGAGTTCGCCTTCACAGTCGACAGAGCCGTCGGCGATCATGGCGCCGTGCAGCCCGAAGATGGCCGCATCAAGGGGGAGGGCGGCTTTGAGCTGATCAAGGACTTCGTTTTTCAGGCGCTGCCAGGTTCCGGCGCTGACAAGGCCTCCGGGTTCGGCCCAGGTTGCGGTGCCTTCAACCAATTCGATTTCGCTGCTTACTGCGCGATTTCGTAGAGCCGGAAAAATGGCACTGCACAGGGTCGGTGTTTCCGGATGTCGCCCGGGAGGCGCATAAAAGCTCTGTTGGAAATCCGAGAAGTCTGTCCGCAAGGGAGAAAACGTATTGGTTTCGGTTGCGACAGACGCACAAAAAACGCGCATGAAAACCCCAGGTCAGTAGGAAAGTTGGCGAGGGGAGCCGGAGCACCCCCCGCCTGGGAGGACCCCTGAAATCAGTTCAGGTAGCTGCTGTTGTTGGCGGCGTCGACTTCTCCCTTGAAGAGGGTCAGAAGTTCGGTCGCCTTCGCATCAAGATTTTCAGCCACATGGGTCTCGAACGCCGGCTGGGTTGCGCTCGCCATTGCCTTGCGTTGATCGTCGGTGAGGGCGGTCACCTCGATCTTGTCCATGAGGCCGGCAAGACCACGATCGGACGCCTCGATGATGCGGGAGAGGCCCCGGCTGGCAGCGACGCAGTTTTCCGCCGCGACACGCAGAGTGTTCTGCTCGGCTTCGCTCAAACCTTCGAAGAAGGCGCGATTGACCATGAAGGTGTAGGGCGAAAACAGGTGGTTGGTGAGTGTCATGTATTTCTGGACTTCCGCGAAATTCGCGAAGGAAATGATCGGCACAGGGTTCATCTGACCGTCGATGACACCCGTCTGCAGTCCGGAGTAAACCTCACCCCAGCTGAGCGGATAGGCTTCGGCGCCCAGGGCCTGGACGATTTTCTGGTGCGAGGGCAGGGTCATTGTCCGGATGCGGATGCCGTCGAAATCATCAAGATCGGCAATCGGCCGCTGCGAGTTGGTCACGGCAAAGAAACCACCCGTGTCCGGGAAGCCGAGCACCACGACGTCACCAAGCGCTTCTTCAATGTCTGCTGCAAGCGCTTCACCGAAGGGGCCGTCGAAGACAGCGTAGGTCGAGGCGTTGTTGGCAAACGCAAATGGCAGATTGAGAACGTCGATCCGCGGATAGTAGCTGGCGAGCGCGCCGGTCGATGTCAGCGTCGCCTGAATAACGCCATCGCGAACCTGCTGGACGTGTTCGGCCGCGGAGCCGAGCTGATTGGAGCCGAAGACCTCCACCGTCACACTGCCGTTGGTGTCCGCGGCAACGATATTGGAAAAGACTGCAGTGCAGGCGTGAGCCGGGTTTTCAAACGGATCTGTCTTGTTGTCATGGCCGAAACGGATCACGCCGCCTTCTGCCAGTGCTGTGGTTACCGTCAGCGCTGCGATAGCGCCTGCGACGAGCCCTACTTTCAATGTCTTCATAAGTACCTCCTCTGTTGAAGACGTGGCCTATTGGGCAAATCCGAAGGCGCGCGGCAGCAGCAGCGCCGCGTCCTCCCAGAATGCAAACAGGAACAGGATGGTGATTTCTGCGATCAGGAACGGCATCAGCTTCACTGCGATCCGTTCGAGCTTTTCGCCTGTGACCGAGGACAGGACGAACAGGCAGGCGCCGACGGGCGGCGTCATGAGTGAAATGTTCAAAGCCAGGACGAAAATGATGCCGGCATGGATCGGCTCCAGCCCGATCTGCTCGGTAAGCGGAACCAAAACAGGGGCCAGGATGATCAGGATCGCGGTAATGTCCATGACCATGCCGACGATCAACAGGATCCCGATGATAATGGCGATCACGGCATAAGGGTTTTCGGAGATCCCGAGAACGGTTCCGGCAAGCATTTGCGGAATGCGCTCAAAACTCATCCACCAGCCGAGGATGCCGGCAAAGGCAATGATCACGAAGATAACGCCGGTGATCCGCGCCGTGCGCACGAGCATCGAATAGAAATTGCGAACGGTCAGCGTGCGATAGACGAAAATTCCGATGAAGAGCGCATAAGCGACTGCGATTGATGCAGCTTCGGTCGGCGTCACGACGCCACCGAGAATGCCGCCCAGGATGATGACGGGCATCAACAATGCGGTGATCGACGAGACGAACGTTCTCCAAACTTCGCTCAAGCTCGCACCGCGCGCTGCCTTCGGAAGGTTCTCGCGCTTGCCGCCGATCACGATGACGGCCATGCAGACGAGACAGATGACGAGACCGGGCAGAATACCGGCGGCGAACAGACCGCCGATCGAAACGCCCATGAGTGATCCGTAGACCACCATCAGCCCCGAAGGCGGGATTGTCGGACCTATGATTGAACCGGCGGCGGTGACCGCGCAGGCATAGTCGCGGGAGTACCCTTCCTTTTCCATCGCCGGAACGAGCGTTCGGCCAAAGGCGGCGGCGTCGGCGGTTGCCGAACCGGTCAGCCCGGCAAAGAACACGGAGGCCAGCATGTTGGTGTGCGCGAGCCCGCCCCTGAACCGGCCTACCAGAACCTGCGCCAGTTTCACCAGCCGGTCGGTAATACCGATGCCGTTCATGATCTCGCCTGCGAGAATGAAGAAGGGCATGGCCAGGAAAGGGAAGATGTTCAGGCCGTTAAAGATCTTGCTCGGGCCGATGGCGAGGAAATTCGGACCACCTCCCATGTCGATGAGACCGACAACACCGGCAAGTCCAATGGCAAAGCCGATGGGCATACCGAACAGGATCAGAAGAACGAAGGTAACGGCAACAATCATGCGCTTGCCTCCGCTGCCTGGTCGAGCTGCAGGCCCTGATCCCGAACCAGAACAAGAGCCAGTTGAACGATTGCCAGAAACGCAGAAGTGGGTATCGCCCAGAAGAAGGGCTCCAGCGTTGCGCCGAAGATCATGGCCTGTCGCGTTGCTCCGCTTTGGGCAAAGCTGATGCCGAACCAGAACACGTAAAAGAACAGTGCGATGGCAAGTAGGTCGATGACTATCAGCACCGCTCGGCGGAACCAGGCGGGCAGCGTCATCAAAAAGGATGTCAGGCCGATGTGTTCGCGGCGGGCAATGCCCGACGAGACCGCCAGCATGGCGGCCCATATCATCAGATAGCGGGCGAGGGTTTCCGGCCAGGGCAGCTGCCAATGAAACCAGTAGCGATCAATGACGCCAATCCAGACATCAATCACCAGTGCCAGCATCAGCAACGCGACAATCGCCTCGATGGCACGGTTCAGTCTGCGGCTGATTCCTTCTGCCAGAGTTTTCAAACTGCCACCCTCCCAAATGAAACTCCGTTAGATAATTTCTTGGAGAAAGCCCAAAAGTCAAGCCAAATTTGTCATTTAATTACAAAAATGCGTTTTAACACGCTGCGAATGGCGTCAATATTGACCGATTTTTGTAACTGAGTTACAGAATGGGCAGGAGGAAACATGCAGGCAAGGTTGAAAGTTGATGACGGTCTCGGTCACGCGGCCGTTGACGTATTGTCCAATTTGAAAAAGTCCGACGGACAGCTTTCCGCGCGTGAGCAGAAGGTTGCTAATTTCGTCTCTTCCAACCTGGAGCGTGTCAGTTCCATGACGATTGCCGAGGTGGCACAGGCTTGCGATGTAAGCTCGCCGACGGTGGTTCGCTTCTGCCGCACCATGGGCTGTGACGGTTTCCGGGAATTCAAGATCCGCCTTGCCCAGAACCTTGCCGTCAGTCTGCAGTATCTCGACGTCGGTGAACGGTCCGAACCGGAGACCGGTTCCGGAATTCTCGACCAGGTGATCGGGGCCCTGTCGGCATCACTCAACGTGATGCGGCGTCAACTGGACGGGGAGGCGTTTGAAGCAGCAAAAAACCACATCGCCGGCGCCAGAACGTTACTTGTCGGCGGCATCGGCGGAGGCTCCTCAATGCTTGCTCAGGAAACGTCAAACCGTCTGTTTCGCCTGGGTATCCCGGTTGCTGCCGTCTCCGACAGTTATCTATTGCAGATGCGCGCCGCGACCCTTTCGAAGTCCGATGTGATCCTCCTGATTTCCTCCAGCGGAGAAGCGGACGAAGTGTTGAGCGCGGCAGAAATTGCGGGTGGCTACGGCGCGACGACCCTTGCCATCACCAAGTCGGAGAGTACGCTTGCCCGCAGCGTGGAATGCGCGCTTGAGATCGATCTTCCGGAAGACCCGGACATTTATAAACCCACCGCATCCCGTTACGCCTATCTGGTCATAATCGACGCGCTCGCCATGGCAGTGGCGCAGTTGAGGTCCGATGACACAACGGAAAACCTGCGCCGGATAAGAGCATCCCTGACGGCCTATCACGGACGCACCGGACCACAGCCGCTCGGCGATTAAATGGCTCAGGAGTTGATTCCAGTCTCAAGAACAGATCATTGATAAATTTGCGTAATTTTCTTATCCGGCTTTTGATTTTTCGAGTGCGCCAATGGGTTGCCTTCATGTGAATTCTCAACGGCTTCAACCGTCGTGTCAGCGCTTAAATGGCACATGGCCGGCATGCGTGAATGGCGGCAAATCGCCCCTTGCGCACAGCGTTCCTCCGGCTAAATTGCCGGAACACATCGCAAGGTTTTTTTCATGGCAATACTCGTTGTCGGAGCCGGTATTTCCGGCCTTTCCACCGCCTGGGCCCTGACGAAGCGCGGCATTCCGGTCACGCTTTTCGAACAGGGCCTGGTCCCGAACCCGCTCTCGGCTTCCGGCGATCAGCACCGGATCATCCGGCGAGCCTATGGCGGGCAAGGCGGCTATCAGCGCCGGATCGGCGACGCCTATACAGCCTGGGACGAAATGTGGTCAGATCTTGGAAAGAAACACCTGGTCGATACCGGCTTCATGGTGATGTCCCAAACCGAAGACGACGGCGGGGAAGACTACAGACGTGGCCTTGTTGCGGGCGGATATCCGTTCCAGGAACTGACGCCGGACGAAACAGCAAAGCGCTTCCCTTACGTTGATCCGGCAACCATCCGCTATGGTCTGTTGAGCGAAGAGGGCGGAGTGCTGCTGTGTCAGAAGATCGCGGCAGACCTTCGCGACTGGCTGCGCGCCAACGGCGCGAGCGTACGCGAAGAAGCCGAGGTCATTGCCGTCGACTCGTCGGCAGGATCTGTGACGCTGGCGGATGGCAGCAGCCACAGCGGGGATCATGTCATCGTCACCTCCGGTGCCTGGACGCTCGGGCTGTTTCCGAAACTGGGCGTAAGCCTGACGACCTATCGTACGGCCGTTGTCTATCTGACACCGCCGAAGGATTTGCGCGACGCATGGCAGAGATCACCCGCCATCCTCGATCCGGGCGGGCCGGTCGACGGTTACATTCTCCCGCCGGTCGCCGGGACCGGTCTGAAATTCGGAGCAGGCATTCATAAATACAAAGCCGGGCCAAACCAGGACCGTGTAGCGAAAGACGGTGAGGGGGAGACTTTACGCAATCATTTCTCGCCACCCTTTGCCAGGATCGAAGAGTATCGTGTCGACGATGTGGTGACTTGCGCCTATACGTTCACGTCCGACGAGCATTTCTTCGTCAAGACCGAGGGCAGGGCCACCATTGTTTCAGCCTGCTCCGGGCACGGATACAAGTTCGGTGCCGTGGTTGGACAAAAGCTTGCTGACGGCATCGTGTCGAAGGATTTGGAGGTCGCACGCATTTGGCTGGAAGCGCGGGACTGATCAAAGTCGGTATCAGCCGGTCGGCACACCGAAATTTTTTTAGAACAACGCTCCGCGCGTTGAAGAAGAGGCAGTCGGGCAGCCTGACAACGGTTCTACGATGGGACTCTGAGACGGATGCTTTGCCGCTCAACGAAGCGAGTTCCGAAGTGGCAATCATACAGGCGGGCGGCGGTTTTAAAGTGACCTGATCTTTTGATTGTCGCGTAAAGTTCGGACCTGTCGGTTGGCTGATGGGGCTCTCACGTTAATCCGCCGGCAATTGTGTGCCCTTTGCGGTAAACGCCCTTATCGCTCCGGTGGCAGTGATGTCGACCTTCGCCTCCCGGCGGCACCAGGCCGCGGCAAACACGTGCTCAATCAGCACGAAGCCCGCCATGGTAAGGGCAATACCCATCAGGCCGCCGAGCCATCCGAACAGGACGAGTGCTGCCGCGTAAACCGCATATAAAAACGAGCGGTAGATCAGGAAGAAACGTTCCCCGCCGCTGATCATCAACGTGCTGGTCCCGAGACCGAAGAAGGCCATCACGACGGTCTGGCTGGCCACGGCCAGCATGAGGAGTGGCGAGACCTCGAACGCCGGATTGAAGATCTTCACCACATAGGGTGATAACGGAACCAGAATGGCTGTGCCGATCAAAGACAGCACAAACGTGACCATGGCAAATGCGCTCAGGATCTGTTGCGCACCGTGCCGGTCGCCTTCTCGAAGACGCTCTGCCACCATCGGCATCGCGTAGGTTTCCATGCTGATCTGAGGAAGATTGAGGAGCATTGCCAGCCGGAACAGGACAAAGAATAGGGCCACCTCTTCAAGTCCCAGAACAAAGCCGACAATGACGACTTCAATGTGAAGCGCCACCGCGGTCATGAGACCGTTCAGGCCGAAGTAAACCGACTCGCGGTTCCAGGTTGACGCGGTTGGCTCGACTTTTCCCGGCTCCGCCGGCTTTTGGTAGCGGTGCCTTGCGTCGCGAACAAAAAAGTGGGCTTGCAAGGCAACGGCAAGTGCCAGGCAAGCTGCAACCAGGACCAGCGCGTTTTCGCCGTTCAGGGACAGTCCAGACAGCACAGCCACCCAGATTGCCGCGGTGGCAAAGGGACGCCAGAAATTTTCGCGCGGGATCAGCGCCAACTTCAATTGATTGCGCGCTCGAAAGTAACTCTGAAAATACTCGCTCGCCATGAAGACGGACGCGAAAATCAGAACCGCAAGCACAGCCCCGGACTGCAGCGGACCAAGTCCCGAGGCCACGGCGGCTAATCCCGCAACCCAGGCAATTCCGACTGCGATCGCCTGCCACTTTGTGTTTCGCGCGACCAAGCGCTGATTGTTGAGATCCCCCGGCAGATCCTCTCGATGAAGGTGCTTTACGACCAGCGTGGTTTGGCCGCTGGTCAAGACCAGCCCAAGAGCACTGGCAATCGAAAAAAGCAATGCATAAAGACCATACTCGGCAGCGGGCAGCACCCGTGCGAGCGAAATAATCAGAGCGAAACTGAAAACTGTGCTCAAGCCTCGGCTCACCAGAGTGAGGAAAAGCCTCCTGACGTCGATGCGGCCTGCTACCCGCTCAAGAAGTGACATCGGCGCTCCACGTGAACGATGCGAAGGCGGCCAAGCATGTGCTGTTCTTCATTTAAATACTTCTTTAACCCAAAACGAGAACTTTGCGATTCTCTCTATCGCGCTAGGGGATTCTAAACAAATAAATACTAAGTATCTGTGTGTAACAGTGCGTGTAGGAGGTTGGTTTTTGTTAACTGATCTGATGAACATTTCGGACAAGTGGGGCGAAGGAATTGCGGAAGTTCAGCATGACCTGAACGAAAACGCTCTCTTTTCCCTGGAATCTCTGGCGGAACTGATCCGGCAGAACCCGGATTGCGTGAGCGAAGCGGCAACGATGAACAACAGCCGCGAAGATGCCAGTACCTGGCGAGATGCGGGTATAGCCAATGCCCCGTCGAACGAGCTTATCGATGCGATACAGAACGGAAGTATCTGGGCCAATCTTGGCAAGATAGGTGAACGGGACAGCAGGTATCAGACAGTTGTCGATCAGATCATGGATCAGATCGAAAACGAGGTTCCCGGGCTTGCCACGTTCAATCGGCAGATCGGCATTTTGATTTCTTCACCGAATGCGCGGGTTTTCTACCATGCAGATGTGCCTGGCCAGGCTCTGTTGCATATCAGCGGTGAAAAACGGATCTGGCTGTATCCGGGTGAGGAGCCTTACCTGAACCAGCGCGACTTCGAAAAAGTGGTCACGCACAGCACCGCCGAAGAAATCACATACGATCCGTCGTTCGAAAAGGTTGCGACAGTCTACGATCTGACGCCGGGTGCAGGCCTCTTCTGGCCGCTCAACTGGCCACATCGCGTCGTTAACGGCAATACGGTCAATATCTCGGCTACAGTCGAGTACAGCACGAAGACGACACGGCGGCATTTCAATGTGAACTATGCAAACGGAATGCTGAGCCACGTTTTCGGCTACCGGCCGAGGTCCCAGGCGATCGAGGGCGCAGGTTTCTGGTCGAAGGTGATGATGAGCTATGCCTTGCGCCGGAGCGGTATCGGGCCGCGTTTGGTTCAATCCATGTCCAAAACGGACACGCGTTCGAATTCGGCGGTTCCCGAGACCACGTCATAGAAACACCTGATGAGCGTTGCATGGCTGTCTGTCGATATTGAGGTAGTAGGGACGACAGAACAGCCTGCTCGGTCAAGAAAGAGGTGTTGGGTTATTTGATTTCATGAAGAGAGGGTCATGAAACAAAATCGATTTTCAATTGAGTGTTTTTCGTCGATTGACGACCAGTGTCTTGTTGACGCCTGGAACAGGCTTGCGGAAACCGGAACGGGGACTGCGTTTCAAAGCTATGATTACGTGTCTGCCGTGCACAACGCCTTTTTTGAGAACGGGTCGCACAAACCGCATTATGTTGCATTGCGCGACCAGGCCGACAATCGGATTGTTCTCATCATTTCCATGGTCGAGAGAAGGCGGCTGAACCTCCGTATTCTGGAAACCCTGGACTACGACGTGATCGACTACGCCAGGCCTATCTACTGTCCAGACGTGTTTTCTGAACGCTCCGCGGCAGACCAGGCAACGATCGCATTTTTGGAGTATGCCTCCAAGTTCGATGTTCTGAAGTCCAAGAACTGGAGCATCGGCGCCGGTGCGCTGGAAGGTGTACAGCCGCTTCTCGACAAGTCGCCGCGCACCTGCGAAGTGACTTACAGCGTACCCCTCCTGGCAGAACAATTTGAGAGCTATCGGAAAAGCAACAGCGCGTTCAAACAGTCGCTGAAGAAGATGCGTCGAATGAAGAAGGAGTTCGGCGCTGAAATTGACTACTTCACGGAAACGGGTGACATCGATGCGGCCTTCGACAAGATGTTCGAACATCGCCGCATCCGCTTTCAGGAAATCGGGAAGATGGATGGCATGGCCGACCCCCGGCGGCAGAAACTGTTTCGTTCTATCGCTCGTCAAAGATGCCCGAAGAAAGAAGCGTTGTTTCTGGGTATCCGTATCAATGACGACTGGATCGCGACCAGCTTCGCCTTGATCCAAAACGGTGTCATGAATGCGCAATTGTCATCTTTTGCCGACGGTGCCTGGTCACGCCACTCTCCGGGCGTCGTGACCATGGCACTGGAAATCGAATGGGCTTATGCGAACGGATTGAAGACCTACAATCTGGGCCCCGGAATAGCCAGTTACAAACGACGTTTCGGAGTCGATGAGCTGCACAGAGTGATTGTGAAAGAGCCGATGTCACCGGTCGGAACCCTTTATCTGGCTGCGCACAGAACGAAGCGTGGGCTAAAGGATGCGGTCAAGAAGACCTTGTCGATATTGCCGGATTATAAGTTGCCCAAAACCGGAGACGGCTCCTCTTTTAAGGGCCAGACGCAATCATTAGGCATTTGAACGGAAGCAACCCAGGAAAGTTTCTGGTCAGGCCCTGGCCCTCACTTTGCTGTCCAGTTCACGGTGTCTAATTTTGTGAACAGTCACTTTGGAAGCTGCCATTCTTACCGGCTTCAGCCTTCAAAAATCCGTTTCCGCGCGTTCTCAACATGTGCCCGCATCGCCTGTCGCGCCGCCTCGCGGTCGCGGGCCACGATTGCATCATAGATCGCGTAGTGTTCTCCTTGAACAAGGCGCATCCTGTCCTCTGGCTTGGTCAGCGAGAGATTTCTGGTGAGGTTCATGCCAGTCAGGATATTTGATTTCATGGATGATCTTGCAGCAACGAAGTACTTGTTGTCCGAAGCGTTGCAGACTGCGACATGAAAGTCCTCGTCGGCTGCCACGCCCAGTTCGTTCTCGTTGATGCACCGGTCGAGCTCGGCGAGCGTGTCCTGAAGTTGTTTCAGATCCGCGTCTGTACGCCTTTCCGCGGCAAGATAAGCTGCTTCACCTTCGACCGCGGCCCGGAATTCAAACGTTCGCTGAATATCTGCGATCGATCCGACGGGCGCAAAATCAAGAACGGCTCCCTCGGGACGCCGCTTCACATACGAACCCGACCCCTGTCTTGAAACCACCACGTCATCTTCGCGCAGCTGTTTCAGCGCCTGACGCAATATCGGCCGCGAAACGCCGAATTCCTCGGAGAGGACTTGTTCTGTCGGCAGCTTGCCTCCAATCGGAATGTCGCCGTCCATGATCTTGCCGAGTATGCTCTCGTAGACCTTATCCGACAAAGTCCGGTCCCTGACTTGCCGTTCAGTCATCGAAGACTGGTCTATCTGCCTTTTTCCTGCCGCCACGCGTAAAACCTGTCCATAGTCGACGGATCGGTCGGGGGATATAGCCCGAATGTCGAAGCGCCCTGTTTTACCATTTCCATCACAAAGTCTTCGAAGACTGTCATTTCCGCAGCTTCTTCCGCAACCTCAATTGCCATGTGTTGCGGTATGCAAACAACGCCCTCGTTGTCTCCAACGATAATGTCTCCGGGAAAAACTGAAACCCCCCCACAGGCAATTGGCTCGTTGATTGCGACTGCGTGGTGTTTGGTAAGGTTCGTCGGTGCGCTCGGGCGCGCATGATAACTCGGCATCGACAGATCGGCCACTTCGGGCGTGTCGCGAAAGCCGCCGTCGGTGACCACACCTCTGCATCCGCGTGCCTGCAGCCGTGCTGCGAGGATGCAGCCTGCAGACGCAGCGGACGCGTCTCCTCTTGCATCGATGACAAAGACGGCACCTGATGGACATTCCTCGACACCCTTGCGTTGTGCATTGCTGCGATCGGCAAAGGAATCGAGAATGTCCAGGTCCTCACGAGCCGGAATGTATCGGAGCGTATAGGCTGTTCCGACCATATTGGGGCCCGGTCGCAGACGGTGGACGCCTTGCAGGAAAATGTTTCTCAGTCCGCGCTTGAACAATACGGTCGTCAATGTGGCAGTGCTGACCTGCATCAGTCTCAATTCCGTTACATTGATTTGCCCGTTCATGGAAATTGCTCCGTCGCTCCGGTTCGACACGGATAGGTGACTTCACCGGAAATTAGACACAGCGCCTTGATTTGTCAATAATTTGTAAAGCGTCAGGCATCCCTCAGCATGAAGTCGCTGCGTGAGAACGAGTAATTTCAATTAATACATTGATTTTTTGTGATTTATGGGGTCAGGCGTGCCTTCGAATTTACCAGCCTGATCCTCAAATCAAGTTATGTATTGCCACTGATTTGCGAAATTTATTGCGAAAATTCGAGAATATGACCCGACTTGTCACTTATTGTTGAGTTTTGTTATTATTTGTAAAAATTGATCTTGATTTGAAGTCATGAACTGCGCTATGCGGTTGGGACACATTCAGGTCTTCGCCATTGATTGCAGCGCGCGGGTGTCGGCAAGGTGCCAGGCACGCGCCCTGAAGCAAAGCGAGGTGCCGGATTTCCAGACGGACAACATTCAAAACAGTATTGAGGAGGTGTTCTGATGAACCTCAGCGGAAAAACCGCGATCGTGACCGGCGGTGGCCGGGATATCGGCCGTGCATGTGTCATGGCGCTCGCGGAAGCGGGTGCAAGCGTCGCCATCAATTTCTTCAGCAGCGGCGAGGGGGCTGAAAGTGCCGTCGCCGAGATCCGGGCGGCGGGCGGAAAAGCGTTTGCGCTGCAGGGGGATATGACCAAAAAGTCCGATGTAGATGCGCTTGTTGCCAGAACATTGGATGAGTTTGGCGGCATTGACGTCGTCATGCCGATCACGGGTGGGCTGGTCGCGCGAAAAACCATTGCCGAGATCACGCCCGAGCATTGGCAAAAAGTCTTCGACCTGAATGCAACATCAGCGTTTCTGCTCATCCAGGCAGCGTTGCCGCATCTTCGTCCAGGTGCGGCGATCGTAAACATGGCCTCACAAGCGGGGCGGGATGGCGGTGGCCCGGGTGCGATGGCCTACGCCATGTCCAAAGGGGCCGTCATGACGATGACCCGGGGCATGGCGAAAGAGCTTGCCCCTGAAATACGGGTAAATGCGCTCTGTCCCGGCATGATCGACACGGATTTTCACAACATCTTCACCAAGCCTGAGGTTCGCCAGCACGTCGCCGGCGTAACTCCGCTCAAGCGCGAGGGGACCTCTGAAGAGGTGGCGAACCTGGCAGTCTTCCTGGCCTCGGATCAGGCGGCATACATCACGGGCGCCTGCGTCGACGTCAACGGTGGTCTGTTCTTTTCCTGACGAGTCGGCAGCACACGTCGCCGGTATCATCTGCCGGCGACAGTCGCGCGGACCATTTGTCCGGGATTTGTAAAAAATTAGGTTCACAGAATTTGTTTTGGAGTTTCGCAATCTCAGATAAATCCAATATTTTCAGTGTTTTATCCGTATGGCAATGCAAAAATTTGTTAATAGATTTTTTAACTTGTAATAATTTGTAAAAAATATATCGTGTGACTGTGTCGTTGAGGGGGCCAAGCGGCTTCTCCCAGGTCAGGATAAATGCGCATCTCGCGAACTTCACCGGTTTGAAAAAAGGGAGGCATCGGAAGGTAAAGCGATGCGGTGTTGCAGTAAGGAATTGGTTTCCAAAGTTGCAGCCGCAGACCAGTCCGGATCGTGATCACCATTCGGTCCACCTCGCTCCGTTGCCGGGCACCACTAACGTTCACGAAAAGAGGAGGAAATCATGAACAAGAGAATCTCTACGGCTCTCGTAGGAGCTGTCACTGGACTGTCTATGCTGACTGGCGTTGCCGCCGCAGAAGAATGGCGTGCCTGGAACATTCACCACGACGGTCATCCGAATACCGCCGCTATGGACAAGTTTGCGGAGCTGGTTGCCGAGGCCACAGGTGGTGAGCTCACCGTGTCAGTGTTTCACGGGGGTGTGCTGGGTTCGCAGCCGGATGCGCTTGAACAGGTACGTATCGGCGCAATCGAGGTCGGCAACTTCAATCTCGGCCCGATTGGTCCCATGGTGAAAGAAGCAAACCTGGTCTCGCTGCCCTTCATTTTCAAAAGCGTGCCGCACATGTTCCGGGTTCTGGATGGCGAGGCAGGCGACATCATGGCGCAGGCCATGGCTGATGCCGGTCTAACGCCGCTTGCATGGGTCGATGCCGGTGCGCGTTCTTTCTACAGTCAGAAACCGATCAACACGCCGGCCGATGTCGAAGGTCTGAAGATCAGGGTGATGAACAACGATCTTTACACCGCCATGATCTCTGCAATGGGTGGCAACCCGTCACCGATGGCTTTCTCGGAAGTACAGCAGGCATTGAAAACCGGGGTTGTCGACGGTGCGGAGAACAATTTTCCGTCCTTCAAGAATGTTGGGCATTACGAAGTGACAACAAATTACTCCCTGAGCGAGCATCTGATCATCCCTGAATGTATCTGTGTGAACACCGCGAAATTCCAGGCGTTGTCACCGGAAATGCAGGCTGCAGTCAAAGGCGCTGCGGAAGAGGCTGCGCTGTTTCAGCGTGAACTCTGGGCAGTTCAGTCAGATCAGGCGCGAAAGGATGTCGAAGAAGCCGGGATTGTCGTCAACGAAATCGCCGACAAGGGGCCCTTCCAGGATGCGATGGCTTCGGTATACGACGAGTACCTTGCCGCAAATCCTGACATGAAGACACTTGTCGATCTCGCGAAGTCAACAGAGTAACGGCCAACCCGAATACGCGTGAGTTCGCCCGGCGCCGACAGTGGACGCCGGGCGGTTTGCAAAGAAGAGAGATCTCATGCGCAACAAACCCGCACCACCTGCGTTCGTGAACCACATGAACGGGACATTCGACCTAATCTCCAAAGCCTGTCTCCTACTGGCCGGCATTTCGCTGGTCGTAATGACTGCGATCTTCGCCTGGCTGGTCTTTGGTCGTTACGTCCTGAACGACACTCCAACTTGGGTCGAGCAAGTTTCGCTTCTGCTTATCATGGTGATTACATTTTTGGGTGCAGCGGTCGGGGTGAACCAGAACACCCATCTGTCCGTTGTCCTATTCCGAAACGCCGTTCCGTCACGGTTGCGCACCTTGTTTGTCTATCTAAGCGACACGCTCATGGCCGTCTTCGGGGCCATGATGTTCTGGTACGGCACCGAGCTTACGATCTTCAAGTGGAAAACGCTGATCCCCCTAATCCAGTGGTCCGAAGGCCTGCGCTCGCTTCCATTGACGATTTGCGGTCTCCTGATCTTTCTCTTTTCAGTGGGCCACCTGATCCGCCTGACACTCGGGCTGGACAAACGCGAAGACAGCATAGAACAAGGATAAAAAAATGGGGCTCGCGCTGCTTCTTGGGGTCTTTGCCCTTTGTGTGGTTATTGGAACGCCAGTGGCCTTCGCACTGGGGATCGCTGCGCTGGCGGCCTTTTGGTATGAGGGCTTGCCGCTCCTCGTTGGATTTCAACGCATCGTCTCCGGCATCAACGTCTTTTCACTGATGGCAATCCCGTTTTTCATTTTCGCCGGGGAATTGATGTTTCACGGCGGAATCGCAATGCGGCTGGTGCGGTTTGCGCAATCCGCTGTGGGTGCGGTGCGGGGCGGGCTTGGTGTCGTGAACGTCTCCTCTTCGATGCTGTTCGGCGGTATCTCCGGTTCGGCGATTGCCGATATTTCAGCTCTGGGATCGATTCTGGTTCCGGTCATGAAGGACAAGGGATACGACGCTGACTATGCGGTGAACGTGACGGTGACCTCGTCGATCGCCGGGATCATCATCCCGCCGAGCCACAATATGATTATCTTTGCCCTTGCGACGGGGGGCGCGGTCTCGATTTCAAAACTCTTTCTTGCCGGTGTTGTGCCTGGTGTCCTGATGTGCCTTTGCCTTGCGGTGACTGCGTATCTGGTGGCGGTGAAACGTGGCTACAGCGCTGAAAAATTTCCCGGATGGACGGCGCTTGTTGTGAATTTTGCCAGCGCGATTCCAGGACTCATGACCGCTGTCATCATCGTAGGTGGCGTGTTGTCAGGCGTTTTCACGGTAACCGAATCCGGTGCGTTCGGCGCCATGTACGCATTCGTGGTCACGCTTCTCGTTTATCGGAGCATCACGTGGGAGAAATTCAGGGTCGCCGTCGTCCAATCGGTGCGTACGACCTCCATGGTCATGATTCTGATCGCCTGTGCGGGCGCCTTTGCCTACATGCTCACGTTTTATCGCGTACCCAATCTCACCGCAGAGCTGCTCCAGGGCATTACGGATCATCCAATCCTCATACTCCTGATGATCAACGCGGTCCTCCTGGTCCTGGGCATGATCATGGATATGGCCGCGCTAATCCTGATCTGCACCCCCATCTTCCTGCCGCTTGCCAGAGAACTCGGCATGGATCCGGTCCAGTTCGGGATCATGATGCTGGTCAATCTTGGCCTTGGCCTTTGCACACCGCCGGTCGGTACATGTCTTTTCGTCGGATGCGCTGTCGGCAAGATCAGGATCGAAGAAGCCTTAAAAACAATATGGCCGTTCTATCTTGCTCTGTTTGTGGCTCTCATGCTGATAACCTACGTGCCGGCGTTTTCATTGTTCCTGCCATCGCTGTTTGAGTAGGTAGGAAGCTTCGTGCTCTAAAGAATTTGTATCGGCGCCCAAACGTCTTATGCAGGTTCACAACCTTAGCCGAACACCTTTTCCTGAGGTCAGGCGTTTTGTGTCAGGGCGCGCCTCGCGCTGCAGGACGTAGATCCCGCTGACAATGATGACCGCGATCCCTGAAAAGGTGAGCGGCGAAGGCACTTCCGACCAGACCAGGAAGCCCCAGAAGACCGCAAGCGGCATCGCGACGAATTCGAAGGGCGCGACCACGCTGACGGGCGCAACCCTGTATCCTTGCGAAAGGCAATAGAAGCCGAAGGCTGCGATCACGCCGCAGATTGCTATCAGGAACATGTCGCCGGACGTCGGCAACACCCATCCGCGAAGCAAAAAGTCGATGCTCGGGTGATAGGACGCTGCGCCATACCCGGATCCCAGGAACAATCCTGCCAACCCGCTGACGGCGATAAAGCTCAGCATCGCGTAGAACGCGAGCGATGGTCCGGTCTGATTTCTGCCGATGTGACGGGTGATTATGATGCTGATCGCGTAGGCCAAAGCCGCCAGCGCGGGCAGGAGCATTTCCATGGAAACAGCTCCGTCGGTAGGACGCACGATCATCATAACCCCAATGAAGCCTGCGAGAACGGCGGCAAGGCGCCGAACGCCCACTGTTTCCCTCAGGAAAAGAACCGACAACAGCGTAACGATCAACGGGGCCACGAAAAAGAGCGCGGTTGAAACGGCAAGCGGCAGTGCCTGCAACGCCATGTAGTACAAGGTGTAGGAGGTGAGGGCCAGGACGCCGCGCAGGATGTTCAGCCAGGGATGAGCCACTCTCAGTGTCTGCAATCCACCGCTGAACATAACGAAGACGAAAATGGGTACGATCGCGACGAGCCCACGGATGAACATGATCTGAAAACCGGGATAGGTATCGCCGAGGGCTCTGATGAAAACATCCTGGATGCTGAAGACGCCGATGCCCACCGTGATCAGCACAATTCCTTGAACTGATGCATCCGTTCCCGATTGCGGCGTCGCCGCTTTGAGCAGATTGGCGTTGGGATTGGAAGCCATGCCGGAACCACCGTCTCGAATAAGCTGAGAGGGGAATGATGAGCTTCAACAGTCAATCTGAAAAACGAAATTGTATGATAGGATCAATCGAATATTCCGATTAGAGAACGTACTCCCGCATGACGCTTGACCAGATAAAAACCTTCCTCGTCCTGGCAAAGACCGGGAATTTCAATCGAACGGCCGACATTTTGAACGTCACCCAGTCGACCGTGAGTGCACGGTTGAAAATGCTCGAGCAGGCTTTGGGTCACGCGCTTTTGATACGTGAGCATTCCGGTTGCCGATTGACCGCTGCCGGTCATCAGTTCCTGTCTCACGCTGCCAACATTCAGATGTTTTGGCAAAAATCGCTGCAAACCGTGACGCTTCGGCCGGAGTTTCGCGGCGTCCTGACACTGGGAACGCAGGTGAGCTTCTGGGACAGTCTGGTTGTCGACTGGATGGCCTGGATGCGCCGGCAAGCCCCTGATATCGCGCTCGACATCCAGGCGGACTATTCCGTTGCCCAGATGTCGAAATTGTCCGATGGCCTGATGGATATCGGTATCATGTATCAGCCGCGGCACACGACCGGACTGACGATCGAAAAGCTGCTGGACGACGAACTTGTTCTTGTGAGTACCAGAGAGCGGGAGATGTCGTCAGGCTGGATTGAAGACTTTGTGTTCGTGGATTGGGGTGACGTTTATCTGGAGGCACACGCTGCAGCGTTTCCGGATGCGGAAACGGCTGCCGTAACCGTCGGACTTGGTGCCCTGGGGCTGCAGTATATCCTGCAGTTTGGCGGATCGGGCTATTTCCCGCTGAGAGTCGTCAGGGAGTTGCTCGACGAGAGAAAGCTGTTCCGGCTGGATGCGGCGCCGTTGCTGAAAAGGCCAGCCTATCTGGTCTACAGAAACGACCCGATCGATGCCGCCGCTGTGGAAACGGCCATAAACGGTCTCAGGCAGATTGCGGGCAATGTGTAAGCCGCTCAGGCCTTTGCCCGGCCTTCCTCGACCGCGTCCAGAATGAATTTTGGCAGCGCGAACGCGGCTGCATGAACCTCGGGCGTATAGTAGGTCGTTTCAAAACCTGCCGAGCCGAAGCGTTCTTCCAGGACGGACACAGCCTGCCTGCGCAAGTCGGGATTGTCGGTGGCCCAGCCGAGGGTCATGTGACCGCCGAAATAGGTCGGGATCGCCGCGATATAGGCGGCGGCATCCTTGAAGATGCGTGCGAACCGCTCAACGCTTGTCACCAGTTCGTCCCTTTGCAGGAACGGCACGCCGTTCTGGGTGACTAGAACGCCACCCGCTGTCAGCAAGCGGTGAATATTGCGGTAGAATTCTTCTGAAAAAAGCACCGCGCCCGGCCCATGCGGATCCGTGCTGTCGACGATCACAACGTCGAAGCGGCGCTCGGTTTCGGCCGTGAATTTCATGCCGTCGGTGATCACCAACTCAAAGCGTGGGTCGTCTAAAACACCCTGGTTGAAATCACCGAAATGCTCTCTTGAAAAATCGACGACCGATGCATCGATTTCGACCTGGACCAACTTTTCGACCGATGCGTGCTTGAGCACCTCCTCGGCCAGGCCGCAGTCCCCTCCGCCGACAATCAGAACGGTCCTGGCAGCGCCATGGGCAAGGATCGGCACATGCGACATCATCTCGTGGTAGATGAATTCGTCAGCCGTCGTGACCTGTGTCACCCCGTCCAGCATCAGCACCTTGCCAAAGACCGGATTGGAAAAGAGCACCAGATCCTGGTGCTCGGTTTTTTCCTGATAAAGTATTTCGTCGCAGCTGTAGCTGACCTGAACGCCGGGATAGAGGGTTTCGTTGAAAACCAGGCCGTTCTTCATTCGGCTGCTTCCAGCGTGTGCGGCTTGGACAACTGGTGGGCGACCTCGCGTCCGCGCAGCAGTTCGGAAACGGCTGTTTTGCCCGGATTGAAAGCGTTCTCAAGAACCGCAACGCATTTTTCCGGCTGCGCGTCACCGCACATGAAAACGTCGAAAGCTGCGTATCCGGCCTCCGGCCAGGTGTGCACGGAAATGTGGCTCTCCGCGAGCACGGCCACGCCGGAAACACCCGTTGGTTCGAACGGATGCAGGTGAATGTGCAACAGTGTCGCCCCGGCTTCTTCGACACAGGTGCGTAGCGCCTGTTCGACATGGGGCAGGTCATCGAGCCTTTCGGCATCGTAAAGATCAATTATCAGATGCGCACCAGCGCAGTGGATCCCTTCCTTCTGAATGAAGTGATCCAGGCGGTCGTCTGCGTAAACGCCAGCGGCCGCGGTCGAAACGTTTTCTTCCTTCTGGGTGGTGCTTCTCGGCTCGGCAACGCTGTTTGCGTCTTCTGCTACACGAGCCTCCAAGTCCATCCCCAGTTCGAAGAGGGCGTTGCTTTCCATATCGCTCTCCCAAACCAGCAGATGTCCCCGGGATATTTCCGGAGCGCACTCCTTACAGAAAAGGGTGTTTAATCTCAATGGGAAATCTGCAAAATCTTTCTAAAGAATCTCGTGAAAGTTGTGCGCATTCCGCGCATTGACATCTCGCTGGTCAAATCCTGTTGCCGTTAGAGAGGGTTAGTCGTGACGCTTCAGATCAAGAATTTAAGCGGCGAAGATTTAAAAAACGTTTTGGGCGATCTCGCCAGATTGCGGATATCGGTCTTTCACGACTGGCCCTATCTCTATGAAGGGTCGATGGAATACGAGGCGAAGTATCTTCAGCGCTATCTGGAGACGGACGGGGCGTTGATCGTTGGCGCCTATGATGGCAGCAAGCTGGTTGGTGCGGCGACCGGAGAACCGCTTGGAGATGAGTTCGAAGCCTTCCAGGCGCCGCTAAGGGAACGGGGCTATGATCCCGACAAAATCTTCTATCTGGCGGAATCCGTGCTTGAACCTGCTTATCGCGGTCACGGGATTGGTCACCGGTTTTTCGATGAGCGCGAGGCCCATGCGCGAAGGCTGGGTTATGACCAGGCTGCCTTTTGTGCCGTCATCCGGCCCGACAATCACCCGATGAAGCCTGAAAACTATCGGCCCCTTGATCCTTTCTGGAAGAAACGCGGTTACGAGAAACTACAAAACGCCATCGTGACCTTCCCCTGGTTGGACATCGGCGAACGTGAAGAGACCGAAAAGCCCATGCAGGTGTGGTACAGACGTTTGTGACGGGCCGTAAGTCAATTTTATTTGCATCGAGCCTCAGTCCGCCCGTGAATCGCGATCGCGAACCCGACTGAGCACTCGTGATTATTGCGAATATTCAATCATCTTTTGGCGAGCGCGTTGGCAACTACCTGCTGACTTGAAGCGTTGATACGTCCGCAATTTGCGAATTGCCTTCATTAAAGTGACGGGACAGCGGCAAGCGAGGCTTTTTCGCGTGCTTGCTTTCGTTCATGATTGAGAAAACGGAAAGACTGTGCGCAATGACTGGAACTGCCAGGCGAGTGACCATGAG
>Ga0207422_1001416_pt1 | contig 47507 bp, 32 predicted proteins | sample MarCyaLeptolynsp_FD_187757 | JGI IMG/M metagenome (GOLD analysis project Ga0207422, IMG submission 187757) | Marine cyanobacterial communities from Panama - species 1 Leptolyngbya sp. (SPAdes) | ecosystem: Environmental > Aquatic > Marine > Unclassified | place: Panama: Panama City | collected... | reverse complement strand
GGCAGATGATCCATCACAAAATTGAGGAATACGTAATTGGTATCCTTGACCTTAAACTCCGAATCTGCGGTAAGAAGCAGGTCTTTAACCTCAGCCCTTAAACTACGATCTTCTTCCAATCGTCGTAAGAACACTTCACCGGTAATAGTTTCCAAGCGAAAGTTCCCCTCTTGGATCGCTTCCTCGAATTCTAAGCGGCTCGCTTGCAGCTCACTATAATTATGATCATAGCGCCTTTGAATGTCGCGAAACTCAGCCTGATATTCCGTACCTGCTAAATTATTTAGAGCAACCTCGTTGAAGAAAATGGGTGGCTTAACGTAAAGATAGAAGATGAATACTAAGACCCCTGTAAGCAGGATAAACAATTGCATGGGAATCTTTAGTACCGCATTAAACATCAGTCCCAATCGGCTTTCTCGGATGTTTTTACCACTTAAATAGCGTTGCACCTGACTCTGATCGGTTCCAAAATAAGACAAGGCCAGAAACAAGCCTCCCGTAAGTCCACTCCAGACTGTATATCGTTCGTTTAAGTTGAAATTAAAATCCAGGATTTCCATCCGACCCGCGGAGCCAGCCAACTTTAAAGCAGTCCCTAAATCAGTATGTTCCTGTATCCGTAAAACCAATAGGATGAAGGCTAGAGCCATCCCGCCAAGGATAATGGCCATTTGGATTTTTTGGGTAATACTCACCGCCTTGCTTCCTCCAGTAACGGTGTAGATAATCACCAGCAATCCGACGAATAAAATGGTGAGTTGGAGATTCCAATTGAGAATGGTACTAAGAATGATCGCCGGAGCAAAAATGGTGAGTCCTGCGGCTAAGCCTCTTTGTACCAAGAACAAGAAAGCCGCGAGGAGTCTAGTTTTTAAATCGAAGCGTGACTCCAAATACTCATAAGCTGTATAAACCTTAAGCTTGTAGTAAATAGGAATTATAAAAGCCGAAATAATAATTAGGGCTATGGGGAGACCGAAATAAAACTGAACAAAGCGCAATCCCGACTCATAGCCGAGCCCCGGGGCGCTAAGGAATGTAATGGCAGAAGCTTGGGTCGCCATCACCGAAAGGCCAATGGTGAGCCACTTCATTTCATTACCACCCCTGAGGTAGTCGTTTAGGTTCCGGGATTTTCGCGTCTGCCAGGTCCCATAGGCCACAATCGCGAATAGGGTGCCGAATAATACAATCCAATCGAGGGTATTCATCTATGCGTAATAGGCCGTAATGAGATAATAGAAAACAATCTGCAAGAAAAGGAAAATCAAGACAGCACTATAAATCTGGCGCCATTTCAGTTTATCACCAGCTTCCATTCTGATAAGATATTAAGTTGGCCAATAAACGATATGCTCCAGGAACGCCGGCCGGAATTTCTCGAAAGAATGAAATTCCCGTATACATAAAACTACCCTTTCCATAATGAGCGATTAAAAGGCCCCCCAGTAGATCCTCTTCCCCTTGATCATGCCAGGCAATAGGGGCCATAAACTCCTCCTGATCCCAATTGGTTCCGAAATAAAGTCCACGTTCCTGTACCCAGTGTGCGAAGTCTCCCTCCCCCAGTTTATTGGGTTCATTTAGTACCGGATGATCAGGAAGTGCAAAGCGTACCTCAGCATCTTCTTCGGTAACCCGCTTTCGTGAGATATCGAAACTGTAGGGAGAAAAATCGCTGGCTTGAAAACTTCTAGAAAGGGTATTGTATTGTACAATAAGGTTTCCGCCATCCATCATATAATCCCTGAGCTGTTCATTCTGGTTAAAGAGCCAAGCTTGAGTATTATAAGCACGGATCCCCATAATTACGGCCTGGTATTGACTTAAATCGGTGTCCCTAAAATTGGTCTCATCAAGAATATCCACCTGATAACCCATTTGCATAATTCCTTCCGGCACCTTATCCCCTGCACCTGGTACGTAAGCCACCTTTGTTCCTCTGATTTCCAGGCGTAAAGGAATAAGTCGAATGCCCGGATCTTCCAAAATCATGCGTTTATCGATATGCGAATAATCGATTTCTACCAAGTTCTGAAGATTTGAAAGCTCCCCTACACCCTCCTCATCTATCTTAGAAAAAGAAATATTCATGGCCGCCGGTGCCGCTCCCATTTTGGGTCGTACTTCGATATATGCCGGACGAGTCTGATCCTTTTCGGTAAACTTATAATTAAAGCTGGGTGGGGTAATCTCCCAACCTTCTACATCCATCACAATTTTGTATTCGCCCGGACTAAAGGCGCGAAAGTCCAGGGTAATAATTTTAGTTTCATCTCCCAAGAAGAATAGTTTTGAGGTATTGGGCTTAACCGTCAATTCCGGTACCACCATCATAGGTCTTTCAATCTCCCCTTCCACCCGGTCGCTAAACTTATAGCGAGCAGGCACCATTAAATACATGGTTCTACCTTCTACATTAACGGCCACCTTTACTTGATAGGCTGGAGCATTTTCGGGCTTACCAATTTGAGCATCTTCTGCCTTAAACATCGCGGTATATGGCTCCCGTAACCAATAGGCTTGGGATTGCAAATCTGTACCAAGCTCTATATTCAAGTCGGTTCGTAAAAGTTGATTTTGGCTAAGGTCCATATCCGGCTTGGGCTTCATCGCTCTCGGCCAAGTAGTGGGATGAGCGATACTCACGGCTAAAGGACTTCGCTGAATAGCTCGGGCCTGAAATTTCATTACTTCTCCCGCTACTGCATATTCCTCGGTAGCCAATAGCTCTAATTTTAAACCTAAACAGTCAGCGGCGATTTCCGCTAGACTATTTTTTAGATGATTCAATTCAGGATTATCTTCTTTCCGCAAGTCTTGATAAAGACTTAAGATGCCATCTACCGATAAATAGGGAGCGCTAGGATTGAAACCTTGGATAATTGCTTCCAATTGCTCTTCGACATATTTGTAATTAAGCTGACCCCATTGTTGAGGTAGTTCACCAAAAATCCCCTGTTCGCTACTTTCACCTTTAAGTAGCTTTAAGTATTCTTTTTGAGCGCCTCGAGCAACTGAAACACCAAATCCTTGGCTTTTATGCTGACTACGACTATAACTGGCTAGTTCATTGCAGGAAAGTCCCAGTTCATTAAGGTAGGTTCCTACATCTACTACAAAATAGCTGGGATCATTCGCGGCCAGACTGTCGATTTTAGGTTCCCACCATGCGCTATGGTTCCAAAACACTCTACTTACCTGCCAAGGCTCTAAATTATGTTCGGGAAATTTAGTTTCATCTGCTGCTAGGTCAAAGGCCTCAAGCGCTACCATGGCACTAGCGGTATGATGCCCATGTCCGGCCCGACGATCGGGGGGAAAACGAGTAATAATGAGATGTGGGCGAAACTGACGTATTACACGTACCGCATCACTCATAACCTGCTCCCGATCCCATTGGTTAAAGGTCTCTTCCGGGTTTTTACTATACCCAAAGTCTACGGCACGGGAGAAAAATTGCTGCCCGCCATCCAAAGCACGTGCTTGCATTAATTCTTGGGTCCGAAGTACCCCTAATTGGGCTCCCAGTTCGGTGCCAATTAAATTTTGACCACCATCGCCACGAGTGATACTGAAATATGCCGTTTGTGCTCCAATATCATTGGCCAACCAAGCAATCATCCGCGTATTCTCATCATCTGGATGTGCGGCGAAATAGAGCACCCGAATGGGACTCTGTAAATTCTTTAATCGATGTAGAATATGAGAGGAAGAAGTATTCTGGGCATTGAGACTGAAAGTAAGTCCGAAGACAAATACCAAGGAAAGTGCTTTACGCATAAGCTCATTTTATTCGGATTCCAAAGCTAATAATCCCGAACAAATGAGGAAGGTTCATCATTAGTTAAAGATGTCTGGTATAGATGAGAGATATTAATTGGGAATTAATTCTCTATGAAGTGTCAAGGAAATGTTAATGTTCTCGTCTTATATTTACGGACCCTAAATTTTTCCGAATGAAGAAAATGCTACTGTTGGGGATTGCTTTTTGCGTACAAACTGCATTTGCGCAAACGGCAAATACCCAGAAATCTATCCTATTCTTTAATGAGACTGTTAGCCCCGATGCGGCGGATAATGGTCGTGAATTGAGCTATGGAGGCTACCAATATGTTTTGGTGCAGCATCCGAGTATGTTGATTGGACCCGAATTCTATGGGTTCCAAACTTTAGACTATATCCCTCACCATGCAGCTTTTGCCAGAGTGGCAAGTGCTAATCTCGAAAATGCAACTCGCAGCCTGGAGAATGCTGGCGGCCGAGTATTAAAACTTAAAGATGCTTGGCGTTTATCTAAGCCTCTATTCACCAATAACTACAATGAGTACGCTTGGGCCGCTGATGGTCAGAGCTTAGAACTATGGGTGCAATATTTCCGTGGTTTATCTCATTTCCAGGTATTGCAAAGCCTACAGTCTAAAGGTCTTACCATTTTGGAAGAGGTAGCCGAAGATCGCCGCATCAAGGTGATCCTTGATCCCGAAAACATGGATGTCCTTTTAGAGATGGGATGCGTGCAATACATTGAGGAGCGTTTTGCTCCAGGTGAGCCAGAAAACAACACGGCTAGAACTAACCACCGCATTGATTACCTGCAGCAAGGTTATTATAATGGTGGATTGCAATATGACGGCAGTGGAATCATGGTCGCGCACAACGATGCCGGTGGTATTACCGATCACATCGACTTTAAAGGCCGCTTTACCCAAAACGCTGGCGCGGCAGGTTCAGATCATGGTGATCACACTGCCGGTACCATATCTGCAGCTGGTAATGCCGATCCTCGTGGGCGCGGTATGGCTCCTGGTGCCGATATGTTTTATCGCGAATACCCCGCCAATCTTAACAATGCGGATAATGTATACACTTCTATAAGTGCTCGTTTGACATCCAACTCCTTCTCAAATGGCTGTAACAGCGGTTACAGTAGCTGGTCTCAGCAATTGGATAAAGATGCCTTCGACAATCCTTTAATGTTACACGTTTTCTCCGCCGGTAACAATGGCGCAGCCAGTTGTGGAAGTAATGATTACGGTGCAGGCATAGGCTGGGGTAATATTACTGGTGGTCATAAAATGGGTAAAAACGTGGTAACTGTGGGTAATGTAACTCGCACCGACGGACTCGCTGGCTCCAGTAGTCGTGGTCCAGCTACCGATGGTCGTATTAAACCAGACATCACCGCCGTTGGTACTCAGGTATACTCCACCACCGATGCTAATGGTCCTAATACCTACAATAGTAAGACTGGAACTTCCATGTCTTGCCCTGGGGTTACTGGTTCACTTGCGGTGTTGATGGAAGCCTACAAAGATTTAAATAGCGGAAATGAAGCAAATGGTACTCTCCTAAAGGGTATTATCATGAATACCGCTGATGACTTAGGAAATGCCGGTCCAGACTTCCGCTATGGATACGGACGTATTAATAATCGTCGTGCTTTTGATGTTATCGAGAACGGTTGGTATATGATGGATAGCTTGGCTACGGGAGATTCCGCTAGCTTTAGTTTTAATATCCCTGCCAACACTGCGCAAGCGCGTTTTATGGTTATCTGGGCAGACCCAGAAGCTTCTCCAGCGGCAGCACGTGCGATCGTGAATGACCTAGACATGGAATTGAGCTTTAATGGCAGCAACTACCAACCATGGGTATTAAACCCTACTGCTAATTCAGCCTCTCTGAATAGTCCTGCAACTCGTCAGCGTGATTCTTTAAATAATATTGAGCAGGTTACGATTGACGATCCCGCCGCCGGTGCGGCTACCGTTACGGTACGTGGATACAATGTTCCTGTGGGTGGTAATCAGAAATTCTATGTGATTGCCTACTACGAGACCAAAGAATTAGTATTGACCTATCCTTTTGATGGTATGGCCTTCCCAACTGGCTCGTCTGAAATTATCCGTTTCGATGCTCCGCAATCAACTTCCCATACGGCAGAGTACTCTCTAGACGGCGGTGCTAATTGGATTAATATCAACACCACCGCCAATGCTCGCAACATCACCTGGGTAGTTCCCAATGTATCTAATGATAATGTTTATGTTCGGGTTCGTAATGCTTTTGACACCGCAGTAGCTGGTCCTATGACCATTGTTCAGGTACCAAGTGGTCTTACTACTTTATCAGCCTGTGTGGATTCCGTAGTACTGGACTGGAACGATGTCACCGGAGCAAGCGGCTATGTAGTTTACAAATTAGGTGCTAAATACATGGATTCCATCACCTATGTCACTAATTCTCAAGCGACCATTGCGCATGATCCTGCGATTGCAGATTGGTACGCCCTCGCGGCGGTAGTCAATGATAGTTCAGTGGGTTATCGTTCCATTGCTTATCAAAAGCCTGTGGGAACCTTCAACTGTATTATCCCTAATGATTTGGAATTAGTGCGCGTGCTTGGTCCTAGTGGTGAGGTTGGTGCTTGTCAGCCCAATGCGGAAATGCCCGTAGTCTTGCTGCGTAACAATAGCTTTAGTACCATTTCAAGTTTTGATGTTTTTGTGGATATGCCTAATGGCTCCACTATCACCGAAACGGTTAATCGCAGCTTTGGGCCTGGTGATACCATGGTGTACTATTTCCAATCACAATCCCTAACATTATTTGCGAGCAGCCTATCCTATACTTTCTATGTGAGTTCTAGCAATGACCCCAATGGTTATAATGATACCATTGTACAGAATTTACGTCGGGCTTCCACGAATAATGTTACCGTCAATGTGCCTTATACCCAGGACTTCGAAGGATTCAACGATTGCTCCACCGCTAATAACTGTGGTAGCACCAATTGTAGTCTCCCGGATGGATGGTCGAACTATAGCAATGGGCTCACTGATGATATTGACTGGCGTACAACTTCTGGCGGTACTCCAAGTACTTCGACGGGTCCAAGTTTTGACTTTAGTCCCGGAACCTCCACCGGTAAATTCCTTTATTTAGAGTCGTCAAATGGTTGTGATAGCGCTGAAGCCATCGTTGTAACACCGTGTATCGACTTGGATAGTGTTTATCGCCCTCACGCTACCATCGCTTACCATATGTTTGGTACCGATATGGGAACCTTCTCGGTAGATGTATTCGACGGTCGCCGTTGGCACTTCGATTACGCACCAAAAGAGAGCGGTAACCGCGGTTCTGTGTGGAGAACGCAAACTATCGACTTGAGTGAATTCTCCGGAAAAGTAATTAACATCCGCTACCGTGGTAAAACGGGAGTTGGTTTCCGTTCTGATTTAGCCATTGATGGATTCTCAATTGTTGATAGCTCTGGTATTGGCTTGGATGAAGTATATGCTAATTCCTTCCGCTTGTACCCTAACCCAAGTAATGGCCGCTTCCAATTAAGCAGTGACCTAGCTTTAGGATCCGATTCTAAAGTGAAAATCACCGATTTAAGTGGTGCGGTAATTTGGGAAGGTGACTATGAATTAAACAATGGTCAGTCTATGGAACTTGATTTAAGCAAACAAGCTCCTGGCATGTATCTGCTCGAAGTTAGCAATGCTGAATTCCGCACTAGTATGCGCTTAATTAAGCAATAAGCTTAAGGATAAAAAAATGAAGCCGGCCCGATAGCACGTATCGGGCCGGCTTTTTTGTTGCTCTTTATTTCGGGGAATCCTCCCCTTTGGTATCAAAAACATTAAATTCCCTTACCAATTATGAAGTGCTTGGGGAAAGCAAGTTCATTACTCTAAATCCAAATCTATCGTGGCATTGGTAAATACCAAGTGCTCTTCCGCATCCAAGTCAAGTAATATCGCCTGATCCTTTAAGACCTCACCAGCCAAAATTCGTTTGGATAAGTCATTAAGTACCCTTTTTTGAATTACCCGCTTCACTGGCCTGCCACCAAAGTGGGGATCATAACCTACCTCGGCCAAATAACGCAAAGCAGCGGACGTAGCTTCAAGGGTAATCCCCTGATCTTCTAGCTGTCGCTTGATGTGATCCAATTGAATTGATACAATCTGCATTAAATCTGATTTCTCCAAGGGTAAGAACATAATGGTCTCATCGATCCGATTTAAAAACTCGGGACGAACCGTTTGCCGCAGTAATTGAAGAAGCTCGCTACGAGTATTTTCATAAACCTCATACTTATTATCGCCATTTATTTCGCTAAAGCGTTCCATAATTAGGTTGGAGCCCATATTGGAAGTCATGATGATAATCGTATTGCGGAAATTCGCTACTCTTCCTTTATTGTCGGTTAAGCGTCCTTCATCCAATACCTGTAAGAGCGTATTAAAGACATCAGGATGAGCTTTCTCTATCTCATCCAGCAAAACCACGGAATAAGGTTTACGGCGGACCGCCTCGGTTAATTGTCCCCCTTCATCATAGCCCACATATCCCGGAGGCGCTCCAATTAATCGGCTTACCGAATGACGTTCCTGATATTCGCTCATGTCTATCCGGGTCATGGCATTTTCATCATCAAAGAGGAACTCGGCTAAAGCCTTGGCCAATTCAGTTTTACCCACACCAGTCGTACCGAAGAAAATAAAACTCCCGATAGGCCGATTTTGATCTTGTAAACCAGCCCGACTGCGTCGAACGGCATCACTCACCGCCATTATTGCTTCTTCTTGCCCAACCACTCGTTTGTGCAATTCATCTTCCAAACGCAAGAGTTTACTGCGCTCCGATTCTAACATCCGGTTGACCGGTATTCCAGTCCAACGACTAACGACATCGGCTATATCCTCTGAGTCTACTTCTTCCTTGATCAGGGCATTTCCGTCTTGCAAACTTTCCGCCTGCGCTTCAAACTGCTGCAAGCGCGCCTCAGCATCTTGCAATTTGCCATAGCGGATTTCTGCTACTTCGCCATAGTTCCCGGATCGCTCGGCTTGCTCAGCACTTAATTTGAGTTGTTCTATCTCTTCTTTAGCCTGCTGAATACCCTCTACTACGGATTTCTCAGAATCCCATTTAGCGTTTAAACCATTGCGCTCTTCATTAAGCTGACTGAGCTCCTCCTTAATCGACACCTGACGATCCGGATTGCCCTCTCGCTTAATCGCTTCAAGTTCAATTTCCAATTGCATGATCTTCCGATCGAGGATGTCAATCTCTTCGGGTTTAGAATTGATTTCCATCCGCAATTTAGAAGCAGCCTCATCAATGAGATCAATGGCCTTATCGGGTAGAAATCGATCGGAAATATAGCGTTGTGATAATTCGACCGAAGCAATAATCGCTTCATCCTGAATCCGCACTTTGTGATGAGTTTCGTATTTCTCCTTAATGCCTCGTAAAATTGAAATCGCCGATTCTGTATCGGGTTCCGCAACAAGTACCTTCTGGAAGCGACGTTCTAGGGCTTTATCCTTTTCAAAGTACTTTTGGTATTCGTTGAGTGTAGTAGCACCTATGGCCCGCAGGTCTCCGCGCGCCAAAGCGGGTTTAAGAATATTGGCGGCATCCATTGCCCCTTCGCCTCCGCCAGCACCGACCAAGGTGTGAATTTCGTCAATGAATAAAACCAAATGCCCATCACTTTCACTCACCTCTTTCACCACTGACTTTAGACGCTCCTCAAATTCACCTTTGTACTTTGCTCCGGCGACCAGGGCGCCCATATCTAGGCTATAGATCTTTTTGTCTTTGAGGTTCTCGGGAACATCTCCCTTAATTATTCGATGCGCCATTCCTTCCGCTATGGCCGTTTTACCAACCCCTGGCTCGCCAATTAATACGGGATTGTTTTTGGTTCGACGGGAAAGGATTTGCAGCACTCGTCGGATTTCATCATCCCGGCCTATTACCGGATCCAATTTACCCTCTTCCGCCAATTGGTTCAAATTGCGGGCATATTTCTCCAGGGCATTATACTGCTCCTCAGAGGATGCAGAATTAGAATGCGAACCCTTGCGCAGATCTTTGAGCGCCTCTTCCCATCCATCCTTAGTCATGCCCGCATCCTTCAGCATTCTCGCCACGGGATCACTTCCTTCTAAGAATCCAAAAATTAGATGTTCTAAGGCGACATAATCGTCTTTCAACTTTTGAGCCTTATTAAAGGCCCTTAAAAGCACTTGATTAGCATTTTGGTCTAGATACTGATTTCCCCCCTCAACCTTCGGGTAAGACTTTAAAACAGCCTCTAAAGCGGTATAAACTCCATCCTCATTTACGCCCATCTTTTTAATAAAGAAGGACAGGATGTTGCTATCTGATTCCTTGATTCCTTTTAGGAGATGGCCAGTTTGAATCGCTTGGTTCCCCATTTCTAAAGTCAAGGCTTGAGCATGTTGAACCGCCTGCTGTGATTTTATAGTGAATTTGCTGAGATCCATGTTTTAGATTTTGCCTTAGAGATAGCAAAAGAAACACCAAGAGCCTTGCAATTAAACATTAAAGACAGTATGTCGGAAAAGAGCGCTTTTCGCTGACTATCAGTCAGACGAGGGCAAAAGCGGATGACAAAAAAAACCCTGACCGAAAGGCCAGGGTCTATAATATCTTCAGCTAATAAAGCTTAGTTCACGATCAATTTACGAGTAACTCGTTGTCCGTCGATGCTAAGGTTGATAAAGTAAATACCCGGAGTGTATTCGTAGGTATCGAATACCAGGGTTGAGCTACCACGTTCAAGATTATAATCTCGACTCATCACGGATTGTCCTAGTACATTGACGATATCCACATGCACATCCTTAGCCTGAGCATTAAAGATAGGTAGATGGGTAATCGCGTTTGTAGGATTTGGACTTAAGTCACCAATGTAAGAGTTAGGCACAGGGTTGTATTCGCTGTTACCAATAACGAAACTTGGCTTCTCGGAAGTCGTTTTCATACAGAAGTCGTCGATTGCCCAACCTTTATCTTGGATGGACCAGTCAGACTCAAAACGGAAACGGAATACCGCACGGTTGGCTGCAGTATCAAACTGGAATACATAACGGGCCGTATCCCAATCTGCAGTATCAGACCAACCTGGCTTGATAATATCCAATGCCGTTACATACTCGGTATTGTACCAATTTTCTTCATTGGCAAAACCTAATACTTGCCAGGTACGTCCACCATCTAGGGTAACTTCTACTACTCCACCATCATGGTATTTCTCAGTTTCAAACTTGTGCATGAAACTCATTTCATAGGCGGTACCGGTATCAATTACGAATACTGGCGAGAAGAGACCCGATTGATCGCGAGAGCGATAATTACTATCTAAACCGGTCATCCAACAAGAGTTACCACTGAAGGCACCAGGGAACTGGGTCGGAGTACCTTGCTCCCAGCTCCATTGACCACGAGCATAGGTTTGAGTATTTAAGGCGATGAACGGTAGCGCACCATTTCCGATCTCGAAATCATTGCAATAGCTAGTGTCACCATTAGCTACATCGAAAGCATATTCAGGTAGTACGGCTACTTGATAACAAACCGTATCATCAGAAGGACGGTTGTCAATCTTATTATTAGGCTTACGAGAGATTAAACACATCTGGTGAACTCCCGAAGTGATAACACTACCAGGAATAGAATCCGTGTAATCGTAACGGAAACGGGTTCCTTCAATAAAGAAAGGAGGAGAAACTGCAGTTTCCCATGGACCGTCCCAGGTAACGTTCGATCCTGCTGCATCGTCAAACCACTGCACCTTAACTTGGCTCGAGTCTAAAACTTTAGCCCCAGTGTTACGGATTAAGATATCCAAGGGTTGTGGGAAAGTAGGAATCTGAAGTGGGTTTTGGAATACCCAATCTTCTGGAGTAGCCGAGTTTTGTGGTGGAATGTAAACTTCGAAATCATCGATAGCCCAACCTTCCAAAGTACGTGAAGTATTTGCACCGGTGGTGGAGCTAAACTTGAATCGATAAGGAATCGCATTCGGCTCGAAGTTTAATTGTGACATTGGGAAGATAGAGTAAGCCCATCCCGATGGAATAGATCCACTTACGCTGGTTCCCGTAAATCCTTTAGTTACCCCGGTTCCGGCTGGCCCTTGAATAGTTCCAAAAGGACCGGTATACCAATTCTGACCTACATTAGAGAAGGTAGAAAGGTTCCCACCTAGCTCGGACCAGTTACCGTTCCGGAATACTTCGATGGCACCGGCGGCAGAACTACCCATATCCACATTTTGATAGAAGGCCATAGTCGCGGAAACCACGGTGTCTAAGCCATCTAGAATAGGAGTACGCAAATATTCTTGCTTTCCGTCGATGAAGTGCCCAGTGCTCATTCCAGTGGCCCAAATATTATCACTGGCTTGTAGTGAGGAGAACTGGCTACTTGAAGCTGCTTCTCCACGCTCCCATTGTAAGTAGGTAGAAGCATTGTTATTAGAGCTCCAAGAGAAGAACCCATACTCATCGTAATCACAATTGTCGAAATCATCGTAGAAATCGAGATCATAAGTTCCCAAGCCTACTACGGTACGACAAACTGTATCATTAAAGGTATAAGTATCATTGGTAAAGCTGGTGTAAGCACAAATCTCACACTCTCCAGCTGGCACAATAATATCGATACTAGGCATTGCTAAGGTTACACTACTATTAGTAGGAATAGTGGCCGCAGAAGTAGAAGTATAAACCGTGGTAACACCTGCATTGGCTCCACACTTCGGAGTAATAGCCATCGACGCCGTTACGCCGCTAGCGCTGGTAGTACCAAAGTTGCGGATTACTACCGACTCGGATACTGCGCCAGTAAATACCTGACCAGCAGGCCAAGAAAGTTTAGGCCAAGTAATGAATTCTACCCCTACATCCTTATTGATGCGATCATAGATCATCACCTTATCAATCGCGATATCTGCTAAGTCACCCACACCAGTACGACTAGCCTTCACACGCAACTTAATTTGCTTATTGGCATAGGTGGATAAATTCACCCGCTTGTAGGCGTAATCCGATAAAGGATAGGTACCAGCATAAGTGTTTACAAGACTACCTGGTACTACATTCCATACGTCAGGGGCGTCAACACCAGGTTCATTCACCTCAATCTCGATCATATCCGCATTTGCTCCTACCATGTGGTAGTAGAAGTCAAGCGTGGCATTTGACATACCAGTAAAGTCCAAACACTGGGTGGTAACCATGTAAGTGGAGACATCTCCGGTACTACCCGTTGCTTCGGTATAGAAATATTGTCCCTTGCGATGGTGACCATACTTAGGTCCGGTACCACGGGTGAAGGTATAACCACTTCCTACTTTCCAAACATAAGCCGGATCTAAACCAACTTCGGTCGTGAAGAGGTTGGTACCAGTCTGCGAGGAATTTGCCGGTACAGTTTCAAAATCCATAACTAGAGGGAAGGTGTTAAAACCAGCTACATGGTCTATAGTCGCACTGTAAGCGGTATCATTATCAGGAACGGTATCCATGGGATGATTCGCCCAAACTCCGATATCATAAGTACCAAAGGCCGACATATTTGCGGTAGTGGTTAAGGTATAGGTGGTGGTATCACCCGTACCTAAGGCTAAAGTCGCTGTTTCATTTTGTACCGCACCAGCATTGGTTTGGATTTGCAATGGCAAGCTCAATAAACTATCGCAACCATTATTACGAATAACCACCTCAATGGTTTCATTGGCACTGTAAGAACACAATCCTTCTACCGGCGCTGTAACCGATAAGATTTCCGCATCTACAGGAGTGGGTTCGAAAATACGTAGGTCGTCAATCGCCATATCGGCACGCGCTGCAGCTCCTGTTTTAGAAGTTTGCTTAGCGGAAAGGAATCGAAGACGAATAAACTGACCATTAAATTCTTTCAAAGGAACTAAGGCGCGCTCCCATGGATCGGTTTGCGCTTTTTGTTGCTCCTTACGAATAAAGTAGTATCCATTGTACCAAGCTGGGTTGTTAGTACCCGTATCAATATCGATACGCATAGTTCCCATATCCTCACCGAAGAAGTGATAGTAGAACTCTAAGGCATAACACTTAGTAACACTAGTTAAATCGATACATGGAGTAATTAAAGTAGTGGTGGTGTTCTGGTTTCCTTGGGAACCTTCCGCGTAAAGGTATTTTACTCCGGTTGGAGTATGATTACCTGTAGGGCCGGTAAAAGGAGTTCCAGTGGGACCCGTGCGAATACTCCAGGCATAGCCCGTTCCTGTTTCTGGTGGTTGAACGTTCCAGTAATTCATACCAGACTGCTCATTGGGGAAATCACCACGGTGACCCGTGCCCATATCACCTATACCTGATCCAGCTACCCATTCTGGACCTTCGAAGTTCTCTTCCCAAGGGAAAGTGCTAATGGTTCCCGGTAAAGTTCCACAATCAGGAGCCCCGCATTTAAAGGGCAAACCTTGTTGTGGCCAAAATTTGATGTAGGCGGCCTGAGGATTCGCTAGAGAATCCGGGAAACGAGTTTCATTCGGGCAAGCTAAATCCCAAGCGCGGTAGAAATACTCTACGGTATCTCCTAATTGAATATTGTTGAAAGTACCCTGGTACTCAAAGTTTGGCGCACTCGTTAAGTTCAAGTTGAAATTTTGCCAAGCACCGGTACCAGTGGAGTTTATAATTCGATAAAATACAGTTACACTATCGATACCACTCACCCAGGTAGGATTTGAGGCTCCCCCTGGAACGGTATCGGTTACTCTAGCGCCTACCTTATAGTTATTGGTCTGCTCCTGAGTAATCGCACCTGTCGGACGGACAGGGAAACATGGGATAGGAGTATAATTAAAGTGGAATAAGGGAGGGAACAGCTCACAGTTAGAGCCGGTTACTACGAGGTTGTCTACCCACCAACCGTCGCCATAACTACGACCAGTAAGGTTTGGATTTAATACTTCAAAACAAGAGAATTCGATTTTAACCTGGCTAAAACCGTTACCCATAGGGCCGGTTGCTAAACTAGAGATGTCGAATCTTTCATACTGCCACCAGGAGTTGGCTACCGAGGGATCCGTGCCAGCGAACCAATGGTTAATCCCCTGATTCGGGATGTTATAGGTAGCTTCCTGGAAGTTAGAAGACGAGGCCCAGTTACTATTACCTAGATAAATAACATTATTGTTATTGAAGGTAGTCCAAGTTGCGCCATTATCAGTTGAGATCCGAATCAGACCGGAGTTCACCTGATTAATTTTCGCGATGTGGTAGAATTCCAAGAACACGAAGGTTTTACCAACTGTGCTAAAAGAGTCGGTGCGGAACACCACCTCGGAACTGTTTGATCCGGTTGCCGGTGCTTGCACTTTACCGTGGTATGAACCTGAACCACTAATGGAGACATTATTAGTATCCTTCCACGTGGTAGTGGCGGTTCCCAACGATAGGGTGGTGATTGAATCACCTGGGTCGAAGGTCTCGATAAACAGAGTATCGATTTGGGCTGACAAGCTTACGCTCATCAATAATCCAAAGGAGAGAAGTAGGCACTTCTTCATAAATCGTAGTATTTATGCAGTTTTGAAGATGCACAAATATAATAAGTCACCACGATTAACAATTTGGTAATTATTCTTTGCGCGTTTTTTTTATTTAACGCGCAATTGAGCGAGCGACTGATCACCTAGTTTTAGATCTAGTAAGTCGTTGGTTTGCACCGCTCCTACGCCCGCTGGAGTGCCGGTAAAAATCAAATCACCGATTTTTAAGGTAAAATATTTAGAGACCTCAGCGATTAAACGGTCAATCGAGAAAAGCATATCCCTAGTGCTACCAATTTGAACGGGCTCATCATTCTTTAGCAGACTGAAATTCAAATCATTAAGATCGAATTCATTAACCTTTTGCCAAGGTCCGAGGAAGGCAGAACCATCAAAGGCCTTGGCTTTCTCCCAAGGTAGGCCTTTCGCCTTCAATTTGCTTTGCAAGTCGCGGGCGGTAAAATCAATGCCTAAAGTGAATTCATCATAATACCGAGAGGCGAAGCGTTCTTCAATGTGCTTTCCCAAACGATTAATGCGAATGACCACCTCAATCTCATGCTGCAAGTTTTCGCTGAACTCAGGAATAAAAAAGGCATTTCCCTTTGGCAAAATGGCGCTATCGGGTTTTAAAAAGACCACTGGTTCCTCGGGAATCTGATTATTCAGTTCCTTGGCGTGGTCCGCATAATTCCTTCCGATGCAAATAATCTTCACGACTGAAGCTTACGTAATTTGATATTGGTTAGCACCTTTTTGGTATAGCGCGGAAAATCGGCATTCTGAACCCAGCCATAGTAACCAGGGTCGGAGTTAAGCACGCTATCCACCGTTTTACCTCTATACTTGCCAAAGCTAAAGCACTCCTCGCCTTCCTCATTGAACACTATGAACCCAGCAAAGTCTGCCGCTCTGAAGCGATTGCTATATTCGGCCAGGAAGTCCATATTGTTTTCCAGGTCATCATAACGATCGAGCTGACTTTTCAGAATCTCATAGGTAGCTTCGGTATCCGCTTCGGCAGAGTGTGCGTTAATTAATTCCTTACCACAATAGAACTTATAGGCCGCACTTAGGGTGCGTTGTTCTTTTTTATGGAAGATGTTTTGCACGTCTACCGCTACCCTCTTCCCCATTTCAAAGGGAATATCGGCCCGAAGAAACTCCTCAACCAATAGAGGGATATCGTATTTATTAGAATTGTAACCGGCTAAATCCGAGTCTTTGATCATGTCCATCACGCGATGGGCTAATTCTTTAAAGCTAGGCTTATCCGCTACTTTCTCATTGCTGATGCCGTGAATCGCAATGACCTCATCCGACATTTGCATTTCAGGATTTACCAACCAGGTGCGACTTTCGCGCTCACCATCAGGATAAATCTTGAGAATACTAATTTCTACTATACGATCTTTAGTCACCGAAGTACCGGTAGCTTCAAGGTCGAAAAAGCAAATGGGTCTTTTGAGGCTTAATTCCATCTTAGAATTCGCGATTAGGGTCAAATTGCTCAAGGTAATCAGCAACCCGGCGCACAAACATGCCTCCTAAGGCACCATCTACTACCCGGTGGTCATAGCTGTGACTTAAGAACATTTTATGGCGAATACCAATCATGTCTCCTTCCGGAGTTTCAATTACCGCTGGTTTCTTAACGATGGCCCCAGCCGCCATAATCGCAACCTGTGGTTGATTGATAATAGGCGTGCCTAGTACGTTACCGAAAGTACCAACATTTGTCAGAGTATAAGTACCACCCGAGATTTCGTCAGGACTCAATTTATTTTCTCGCGCCCGACGGGCTAAATCATTTACCTGTTTGGTAAGTCCAACAAGATTAAAATTGTCAGCGTTTTTGATAACTGGAACAATCAAGTTACCACTAGGAAGAGCAGCGGCCATACCGATATTGATATTACCACGCTTGATAATATTCGTTCCATCTACACTAACATTAATTAGAGGGAAGTCTTTGATGGCCTTTACAAGGGCCTCAATGATCAAAGGAGTAAAGGTGATTTTTTCGCCTTCACGTTTTAAAAATTCTCCTTTTACCTTATTTCTCCAATTCACTAAATTGGTAACATCCGCTTCTACAAAAGATGTAACGTGAGGTGAGGTATGCTTAGACATTACCATATGATCGGCAATCATCTTCCTCATCCGATCCATTTCGATAATCTCATCATTGCCACCTATAGAAACAGGAGGCGCCTGTTTAACCGCGGGAGCTGGAGCTGATGCTTTAGGGGCAGGAGCCGTCGCTGGCGCTGGAGCCGGTGCAGGAGTACTAGCCGGAGCCGATCCCCGGTTTTCTACATAAGATAAAATATCCGCTTTGGTCACTCGACCTTCAGAGCCGGAACCATTGATAGTTTCTAATTCGTTTAGACTTACATTTTCCTCTTTTGCGATGGAACGAACCAGAGGAGAGAAGAACTTACCATTGGCGCTGCGAGGAATTTCTACTGCAGCTGTGGCCGTACCGTTGGCTACAATTTTCTCTGCTTCAAGGGCGGCAGCAGGCGCAGCAGCGGCAGCAGGAGCCGGAGCAGCAACTTCAACACTACCTCCTTCGGTTTGGATAATGGCAATCACCTGCCCTACCTGAACCACATCATCTTCGCCGAAAAGCTTCTTAACTAGAATACCATCTTCGGGAGCGGGAACTTCGCTATCCACCTTATCGGTGGCAATTTCAAGTACAGATTCTTCCGCTTCGATAGTCTCGCCTTCTTCTTTTAACCATTTGATGATGGTGGCTTCGGCAACACTTTCACCCATTTTGGGCATGATTAATTCGATTTCCGCCATAATTTGAGAGGTAATTAAATAGCTTTTTTAAGGCTGCAAAGGTAAGAAAAGTATAGGCTCAAAACAGCTTCAAAGAAAAGCCAGTTTATTTTCCAATCCACCGGCGATATTGCCAGATAAAAGACAAGTCTTTTTGCCAATCGTAGTCCTTGGCATAGAGCTGATTAAGCTGACGTTTCAAGACTTCTTCTTGCTTGCTCTCACTTAAGGCTAAGTCTAAGCTCAGCACTCCCTTTGGTAGATTTGGCAGGCGATCCAAGCCTGTTTCTACAGCATAAGAAACCCAAGTTTTTCGTCCGAGAAGAACTTGAAAGCCAGCAGCAATAAAACCAAAAGGCTTTGGAAAGAACCAAGCAATAAGCGGTGAAAAGAGTAAAGAAATCAAGGCCAAGCTGAAATCCAGAATTCGCTTAGCCCGTCTATTTTCTGGTCGGTCAATACCATTTAAATCCTGGGTATACCAGGATCCCTGGGAGTGAATGGAGTTACTGCCAATGATAAACTGACTCTCCGGAGGAGCAATCTTAAACTCTAAATCAGCGGATTGCAAATCGCGCATCGCCTTGAAAATCATTTCGGAGGAGACGGTGGCAGAACAGAAAATCACTTCATCAATATCAAAGACCCTTACTAAGTCTGCTAAATCTTGAATACCGCCCACAAAAGGGGCCTTATGTTGATCACTGCTACTTACCCAGGCGGAGAAACTCAATTGTGTCTGATTCGATTGTAATAAGCGATTCACGCGTTCCAATTCGGAACCCTCCCCTACTATTAATACCCTTAAATCTTGTTTAGCGGATACTAAAATCGGCTTAGAAGAAAGTACGGACCATAAGTAGCGCCACCCGATCAGACTTAGGCCTGCCCATAGAGCACCCAGGATAATTATAGCCCGTGAAAAGCGCCACTCTTCGGGTATTAAACTGTAAACAACCAAGATAGATATAGTCCCTACACTGAGCCCGCGAATGATTTGCCCTAATCGGACCTGTTTATCATAGACCCCATTGAGAAATAGACCGCCAATCCAAAAAAGTATGTATGAGGGCACTGCTAACTGCATTAGTTCAAGCTGATATTCCCCCCCCTGAATAAAGCGATGATTATGCTCCCAATATTCTTTGATGTAATAAATGCCCCCATACAATAGGGCGATGTCTATTACTGGCCAACGCAATCTTTTTATCAATCGCGCAAAAACAGCTGCTCCCGCCCGGAGATAAATTGCCAAATTGATAAAAAGAGAGTAGAATCGTGCGAAACTGCTACTAAAGTGCTTTTCTGTGAAGATAACCATGGCCCGATAAAAAACCCGAACATAATTCAAAGAACCCTTCTTGGTGGATTCGCCCTTGTAATGGATGATGGTGCTATCGGCTAAATAATAATTCTTATACCCCCCTTTCAGAATACGATAGCTCAAGTCGATGTCTTCTCCATACATGAAAAAGTCTTCGTCCAAAAGGCCAATCTCATCCAAGACTCTTTTTGGCATTAGCATATAGGCGCCGGCTAAAACCTCTACTTCTTGATTTTCATCCGCCGAAAGATGCCCCATATAATATCGAGCAAACCTTTTCGATCGAGGGAAAAGACTGGTTAATCCAAATATCTTGTAAAAAGCGACCCAAGGACTTGGTAAACCGCGCTTACTCTCGGGGAGATACTGGCCCTTACCATCAATCATCTTAATGCCCAAGCCCCCGGCATCGGGATGATTGGCCATAAAATCCAAGCTCTTTTGGAAGGTATGCTCCTCTACCACCGTATCGGGATTAAGCAGAAGGATATACTCACCTTGCGCTTGGCGTATTGCTTGATTGTTGGCTTTTGAAAAACCGGGATTGTCTTGATTGGCAATTAATTTCACTTGCGGAAAGTGCTCCGCTACCATATCCACCGAACCGTCTTGAGAATTGTTATCCACAACAAAGACCTCGGCTTCAATACCTTCGAGAGCCTTGTATACTGAGCGCAAGCACTGCTCCAAAAAGTAGCGCACATTGTAGTTAACGATAACTATACTCAGTTTCATGGTTCTAAAATAGCTTGGCCAGTTTCTAACAACAGATTATGCCCGTGAATAATTGCATTCTGCTGACCAATTTCTGGCAAATATAAAATTTGCAAACCTGCTGCTCGAGCGGAATCCACTTCTTCCTTAGTACTGTAATGATCGATAAAATGGGGACCTTCTGGATATTTCAGCACCAATTCTGGCCAATACCAGCCAGCGGTAACCAGCGAAGGGGCTAGTTCGTCTAATCGAGCAATAGTCCGCTCGACCGTTTTGCTCCGAACAGCCCTTTTTCCTTGATCTATCTGTAAGGGCCCTTTCAGTAAAGAACAATAGATAGTTTGCCCCCCGGCCGCAAAACGAAAAGCGGGCTCTTGTACGGGAGCACCTCGCCAAGGATTATCATAGTCAAAGCCAAGCACCAACAAAGAAGTTAGACTTAAATAGGCCGACCAATAAGCCCATCGCTCGGAAAGGCTGTCGGCCCATAGTATTAAAATGAAGGGGACGGCCGGGATGAAGAACTCAGCTTTAAAGGGTAGACGAATAAAAACAAATAGCTGCAAGGCGATTAGCAGCATTAGAAACCATCGAAAGGAGATTCCTTGAAGATGTGCCAAGGAAAGTTGCGTCCTGGATTCCTTAAAAATTTGCCATGCACTGGCGACAAGAAAGATTAAAAATGGCAGCCCCCATATTCCCAAACCAAGTTTATACAAGACCGATGACCATCCGTGAAAAGGAGGTTTATGAAAATCCAGAAATCCCATGCCATAAGTATAGAGTGGCAGGCTAAAGCAGAGGAGACTCACAGCACCTGCGACTAAACTCATTAAGAGCCAGGCGCGCCAGTTCCTCCACCCGATCAGCAATAAAAACGGTAAGAGCAAAGCCACCGAACTTATGCGGAATCCTGTGGCTAATCCAAGATAAATACCAATCCATAGATACGAAGCCCGCAGCAAAGCACGATAAGCCAGCAGGATAAAGGCAAGTGCGAAGTTATAATCGATGGTGTAGGTACCGGCAATAAAGAAAACCGGGATAAAATTGAAAGCCATGGTCCAAGAAACCGCGCTTTTAATCTGATGAATTTTTAGGATGTCGTAAAATACACCAACTGCGATGGCTGAAAAGATGGCGGCCAGAAGGTTAAAAAACCAAGGGCTGTGTTCGATTGGCCACAAGGCGCTCAATATATACTCCTGCAAGGGATGGCCCGGTAAACGGGAAACTTCATAATTCCCGGTTTCTGAAATTATTTTAGCATTTAAGGCATTGCTCCATGCGTCAAACTCTTTCCCATAGCCCTTATTCAAAAAGGGTAAACGGCATAGAAGCGCTAAAAAGCCAAATGTCCAGGCATTAAGCAGCTTGGTCATTTAAGAACGATTTTGTTGAAGGGATTGCTCATAGGGTAAGCGATGTTGGATACTTCTGGCCAAGGTCAATTCATCGGTGTATTCCAATTGATCCCCCACCGCGATACCCCTGGCGATGGAAGACATTTTAAGAGAGTAGTCCTTCAACTTCTTGTAAACGTAGAAACCGGTAGTTTCTCCTTCCATAGTGCCGCTCAGGGCCAGGATTACCTCAGCTACCTCTCCCGCAGTGGCTTTATCGATCAGGCTTTGAAGATTTAAATCACTAGGACCGATTCCGTCCATCGGACTAATCAATGTGCCTAAAACCTGATAAATCCCCTTATACTGACCAGTATTCTCGATAGCCATGACATCTCTGATGTCTTCAACCACGCAAACCAAGCTCCTATCACGACTGGTACTAGAACAAATTTCGCAGAGGTCAAGGTCGCTCAAGTTGCCGCAGGAAGTACAACGCTTTACTTTTTGCTTGAGATCTACTAAGCTTTCGGCCAGAGCCTCTACTTCGCTACCATCTTGTCGTAAAAGGTGCAAGGCCAATCGCAAGGCGGTTTTGCGCCCTATTCCCGGCAGTCCAGATATTTCCAAAACTGCCTTTTCCAGATACTTTGAGGAAAAGTCCATGGCACAAAGATAAAAGGCCTTCGAGGCATTTTAGTTTATTTGTGAAAAATTACCGCATGGACGCAAGCCTCTTAATTGGGCTGATTTTAGGCTACTTCGGAATTCTCATTGCCATTAGCTTCTTTGCTGGCCGCAATGATGACCATCAAACTTTTTTCTTAGGCAATAGACAAAGCCCCTGGTATGCCGTTGCTTTTGGCATGGTAGGAGCTTCTTTATCAGGGGTTACATTCCTTTCGGTACCCGGTTTAGTGGCGGCTAATTCATTCGCCTATATGCAAGTGGTATTAGGCTATGTGGCCGGCTATTTTGTGATCATGCAGGTATTACTCCCTCTTTATTACCGCTTACAATTAACCAGCATTTACACCTATTTAGAAGGTAGGTTTGGACCGAATTCCTACACCACTGGTTCCATATTCTTTCTTCTTTCGCGCGTAATTGGCGCCGCCTTCCGACTCTATTTAATTGCTATAGTCTTGCAAAGCGCGATCTTCGATAGCCTGCAAATTCCATTTTGGCTGACGGTGGTAATCACCATTATTCTTATTTGGGTTTATACCTTCCGCAGTGGCATTAAAACCATTATTTGGACCGATACCCTGCAAACGGCCTTGATGTTGGCGGCAGTAATAATTACCGTGATCACCATAAGCCGGCAGATGCTCCCTGACACTGATTTGCTGTCTTATGTTTACAATTCCGATTATTCGAAAATCTTCTTTTTTGATGATTACAAAGCGGGGAATTATTTCTTTAAGAACTTCCTGAGCGGGATGTTCCTCACCATTGTAATGACGGGCTTGGATCAAGATATGATGCAAAAGAACCTAAGTTGTCGCAATTTAGGTGATGCTCAAAAGAATATGCTTTGGTTATCCGTGAGCCTGGTATTGGTGAATTTCGTATTCCTGTCCTTAGGGGTCTTGCTCTATGATTTCGCGGACTTAAACCAAATTACCTTTGATCGACCGGATCAACTATATACCAGTGTTGCCTTAAGTGGGCAATTAGGTTCCGCGGTACTAATTCTATTTATCCTGGGAATGGTGGCCGCAGCTTACAGCTCTGCAGATTCAGCTTTAACCGCATTAACCACCTCCTTTTGTGTGGATATTTTGAAGATTGAAAAGATGGAAGCTGAGCGCTCTAAGCGAGTGCGTAAAATGGTTCACCTGGGCTTTTCAGCCTTGCTTTTCGTGGTGATATTAATCTTTCGGGAGCTCAATGACGACAGTGTCATCAACGAACTATTTACGGCAGCTGGATATACCTATGGCCCCCTCTTGGGACTTTATGCCTTTGGTCTATATACCAAGCGTCCCGTTTTGGATCGAGCTGTTCCTATTGCCGCGATTGCCTCACCCCTCTTGGCTTACTTTATCCGCGAATATGCCTTGCAGGTATTTGCCTATAAGATGAGCTTTGAACACCTCATCATTAATGGTGCTCTAATGTTCCTATTTTTATGGGCTATATCCCGCACCCCTAAAACCGAAGCTTCATGAAAAAGTCTCTAATTAAACTTTTTTTAGGCGCAACAATTTTGGGACTTGCGCTTTCATGCAATGACCCAAATGCCCTGCGACAAAGTACTTATGAAGGCTATGCCCAAGGTACCTCTTTCAAACTCAGCTACCTTCACCACGGTGAAGACTTGCCGCATATACAACAGCAATTAAAAGAGCTTTTTCGGGATATGGACAAATCCCTAAGCACCTATCTGGAAAGCTCGCTAATTTCAAAACTTAATCGAGGGGACACGATTATGCCCGATGAAATTTTTGGGGCGGTCCATCAAAAATCTGTCGAAGTTTGGCAAAACAGTCAGGGGTTCTTTGACCCAACGGTAGGCAAGCTGGTTAGGTTCTGGGGCTTTGGGCCTGATGCACGCCGGAGCGTCGACACCAATCAAGTAGACAGTATTTTGCAATTCGTCGGCCTGGATAAGCTTCCACCGTTTTCAAATTATTGGTACTTACCAGCCGGAGTAGAACTGGATTACAATGCTATTGCCCAAGGTTATACCGTAGATCTTATCTGCGAAATGTTAGAGAGTCAAGGGATTAAAAATTACGTAGTTGAGGTTGGCGGTGAGATGCGCTGCCTCGGTAATAATCTCAAAGGAAAACCTTGGGTTATAGGCGTGGATAAACCAGTGGAAGAAATTGATCAGCAAGATCGCTTTCAATTCCTTTTAGGATTGGATTCCTTGGCCTTAGCGACTTCGGGGAATTATCGCAAATTTTGGGTCGACACTATTTCGGGTATGCGGTATGCACACACGATTAATACCCAATCGGGTTATCCCGCCAAGAACCGCTTATTAAGCGCCTCGGTACTAGCACCCACCTGTATGGAGGCAGACGCTTATGCTACGGCTTTTATGAGCATGGGCTTAAACCGCAGCCTCAAATTTTTAGCCGAAACGGATCTGGACTTAGAGGTAAGCCTCATTTATACTGAAGAAGGAAAAGAAGATTGGCAAGTTTACCAATCCGAAGGATTTAAGGCATTAATCCTAAATTAAATGCCTTGGGCTTTAATGCTACCTTCCTGGCTATCGTCTTTACGACACTTATCCTGAGGAGCGGCACCACAAAATGAACAGGACTCACCTTCCTCATTTAGGAAGGGACTGTTACTGGCACAAGTACCGGCAAATTCACCGTCCTTCTTTGCCCAGATCTTAATTGCGATCCCAGCAAATCCCAGTCCTAACAACAATGCGGCTACTAAAAATACTTGTAACATATCTAATACTTAAATAACATTAACCTCGGCTTCTAAAGCCACGGCAAAGGTACTATAAACCGATGCTTGAATGGCTTCCGATAGGGCTTTAATTTCGGAACCCCTTGCCCCGCCGTAATTCACTAAAACCAGGGCCTGTTTGGCATGCACACCAGCATCTCCATCCCGATAGCCCTTCCAGCCTGCGCGCTCAATCAGCCACCCGGCTGCTAGCTTCATGTGTTCCTCACCCGCAGGATAAGCAACCATCTCCGGATAGTCCTTTACTAGTCGTTGGTGATCTTCATTACTTACAATCGGGTTCTTAAAGAAACTCCCACTATTTCCTATCTCTGCCGGGTCAGGTAATTTGGATTGTCGAATTGCAATCACCGCTTCCGAAACACTTTGGATGCTTAGGTCCGCTCCCATTTTCTCGAGCTGTGCCTGTATAGCGCCATAATCCGTTCGCAGTGTATGATTTTTGCGACTAAGACGGAAGTTCACGCCGGTAACTACATACCGACCTTTGGCCTGAGCTTTAAATATAGACTGGCGATATCCAAATTGGCAAGCTTCGCGATCGAATTCCCGCCAAGTACGCTCTTCTAAATCAAATGCTCTTAAATTTTCAAAGTGGTCCTTTAATTCCACGCCATAGGCACCGATATTTTGAATGGGAGCCGTACCGACATTGCCAGGGATTAGCGACATATTTTCCAAACCGCCCAAATCCTGTTTAATAGTCCATTGGACAAAGTCGTGCCAATTTTCACCTCCGGCAGCCCAAACCAAGGCTTCATCTTCCGAAAGGACCTTTAGCTCTCGACCCGAAAATTCCAATTTCACCACTAAGCCATCGAATGGACCAGTTAAGAGCATATTTGAACCTCCACCTAGCCAAAGTACCGCTTGCTCCTTGAACAAGTCATGGCAAACCAATTCTTCTAATTGGGACTCCTCTTGAATTCGCACAAAATAACGCGCCTTCTCGGCTAGACCGAAGGTGTTATAAGGAGCTAAGCTGACTTGTTCTTCGAAATGGAGCATTAATTTATTTTTCCAGGGTAGGATTCCAATGCCAGACGCATCAATTCTACCGACTGTTGTAGCTTATCGGCCTCTAGAACATAGGCCAAACGAACTTGATTAGCGCCCATGCCTGCCGAGGCATAAAAGCCTGCCGCTGGAGCAATCATTAAAGTTTTATTCTCATGAGAGAAGTCCGACAACAACCATTGAGCAAAATGCTCAGCACTTTCCACTGGCAATTGGGCGATTACGTAGAATGCTCCGGCTGGTTTCGGACAGTAAACACCCTCGATGGCGTTTAGGCCATCCACCAAAATATTACGCCGGCGAGTATACTCCTCCTTAACTTCTGAATAGTAGGAAGCATCAACGTCCAAAGCAGCTTCAGCGGCAATTTGAGCCATGGTCGGCGGACTCAAACGCGCTTGGGCAAACTTTAATATGGTAGCGTTAAGATCGGCCTTTCGGCTGATAACACAACCTATTCGAGCTCCGCACATGCTGTAACGCTTGGATACGGAATCAATCACGATGGCATGCTCTTCCAATCCAGCTAAATTTAAGATGGAAGTATGCTGATGATTGTCATAGGCGAACTCGCGATAAACCTCATCGGCAATAAGATATAGATCATGTTTAATGACCAACTGGCGCAGCGCTTCTAATTCCTCTTCGGTGTATAAATATCCGGTAGGATTCCCAGGATTACAGATCATGATTGCCTTGGTCTTGGGACTAATCAGAGCTTCGAAATCAGATACCGCTGGCAGGGCAAAACCATCTTCAATATTGGCGGTTACCGGCACTACATTCACTCCCGCATTAATGCTAAAGCCATTGTAATTGGCATAAAAGGGCTCAGGGATAATCACCTCGTCCCCCGAATCACAAATGGCCCCCATAGCAAAAAGGATCGCCTCCGAGCCCCCGGTGGTAACGGTTAATTCCTCTGGTCTAATCGAAATGCCATTTTTAGCATAATAAGCCGCCAAAGCCTGGCGGTAACTGGCAAATCCTTCGGAAGGACTGTATTCCAAAACTTCCAAATTCGCCTCGCGCACCGCGGCAATTGCTTCAGTAGGGGTTTTAATATCGGGTTGACCGATATTAAGATGAAACACTTCTCTCCCACTGGCCTTGGCTTGCTCTGCAAAGGGTGCCAGTTTACGAATTGGAGATTCGGGCATTTGTTGGCCCTTATTTGATATTGCCGGCATGGGAATTTCTGTTTTAGGCGGCAAAAATACAATATAGAGCGCTCCGCTGAAAAGGGCTATTAGTTTATTAAGGGGAGATACTAAGGATGGCTATCTTTCAAATTTTCCTATGAACGAAGGTGATTTAGGGGATTCAAAATCATTGGCCTAAATGAGGCCTTAGTTCCAATTCAAGGGATATTAATCTTCATCAAAAGATTTTTGCTGCATTTCGATAACCCACCTGATCTTGATACCAATCAGTCTTGGATACACCCCCAGACACGGCCCATTGGCTAAAATTCAGATAAGCGTCGTCGATTGGTTCCCTTTCTACCGGGTAGGAGAAGGTAGTCCCGAGATGAATAGCCCAAGGCAAACCATTATTGGTTTTATAATAGTAGTTGCTATTCTCGTCGGTTGCATCGCTGAGGGTATTGAATAAGCTAGGATCAGCTAAATCAGTTGGGTCCTGGCCTGGTAAATGTACTTCACGACCACGCACACCATTAACCATCAAGAAAGGATCATAAGGGGGAATCCCCACATCTGCCTGGGCAATTGGATTGGTAAAGTCGATTGCCATATTTAGGGTAACTGGCGCCACACTAGCTTGACCTGGCTCAGTGTTGATATAAGCTCCACCAGCCGTGGAAATCAAATTGTAAACATTATCAAAAACAATAAAGGTTGCGGTGCTCTGACCGGCCTCGGTGCCATTAGAAGAAAGACTGATGTAGTTCTCTTGCAAATCATAGCCGGAAACAGAACTTACAGCCCCTGGACTTATGCCGTCCATCTCAAAGCCAAAGCCATTATCGAAACTGGCTCCTACCGCTTTAATCGTCCAGTCGGCATCAATATTTATCACCTCATTATTAGCATTAAGGATATGATCCACATCATAATCCATAACCAAATCATTGAAGTCATAATCCCCTTGGGCAGGCCATAAATCCTCATAGGCCACTGAACCCAAATAAGTGTTCAGCACCGCTCGGGTAGGATCATTCGGGAAATCGTCCGACTCATCTGCTACCCCATCGCCATCAGAGTCCTGGGTAGGAGTTACCGGTGGTAATGAACCAACATCAATTCCCTCCCAAGGATTAGCCGATACGTAAAAAATAAGGTCATTAAAATCATTATCACTCCCGGTGGAACGAGTTTGATCCTCATAACCAATTAAAACTAGCTGTCTTCCAATATCGGAAAGGGCAACGGTATGTTGGCGTTTGGTGGGATCGCTCTCATTCGTGTTAAAGGCGGGATTCGAGAAGAACTTATTGTTATTTACCCTCACTCCTTGACCATTCCAAGCGTTTTGAAACAGCACCCAGGAGATGGTCTTCCCTGCTTCGAAGGTACCCAGCTTAACCTTATCGCCAGCGTATAATTCACCGCCACTGTAGGCGAAAGATGTATTTGGGAAAATCACAAAAATCGAGTCTATGTCTGCAGCGGTAGCAGGAGGGTTATTCGTGTCGAAAACATAATATCCCAAGGAATTGCGGTACCCCGCTCCTTCAGCCACGAAGGTGACCCAAACATCACTTCTTTGCGTCACCACTACATCCAATTCATTTCCGGAAGTTAAATATTGAGGATTATTGGTGGGCACTGGAGCCTCTTCGGGTAAGGATGCATCCACATCATCTAAAAACTGTTGCGACAATTGATCACCGGGCACCTCTAAATAATGCGGTAATCCCTTCCAAGAACCGGTATTATACGAACCCATATAATAATAGTTGCTACTAATTGGAATAGGCGTGCTGGCACTACTATTCGCCATTTTATTACTCCTCTGGGGTAGCACACCACCAAAAGACATATTAATATTGGCCTGTACCCTAGCAGAATCAATATTGGCGAAACCCGCTTGATGGACACGCACAAACAAATAATCTACAAAGGAAGGAACCTTAATAGGCATATTTAAACTGCCGTCCGCTTTGGTAAATCCGGAACCAATATTCTCCCCGCCAAAATCAGGATGCGCCGTGTAAAAACTCACCTTCACCCCGCGTAAAGGCTGACCTTGAAGGCCATCTACTTGAATCTGCGACTGTACCTCCTCAAGCGTTTCATAATTAAAGCTACCAGGAACTTGGATTTTCGTTATATCATCACTAATCCCGGTATTGGTAGTCTGACTTGGTTCGTCCTTCTGACAAGCCACAAAGGCGAAAGCCAAAAGGAATGGTAAGAATCGTAGCGTTTTCATGAGTGGTAGATTTGAGAGCGAATTTAGATACTCAGTCAACTACTAAAGATACAAATTCGTTGGAAGGAATGAAAGTATCGATAGATGGCAACAAAATACCTAGCAATAGATAAAAGGACTTCCAAGCGAAATAAATCGGATAGAGCGAGAAGAGCTAATCATCCTAATGATTCATAGACCTCAGCTATCGAAATCCTATTGTCACAGCCCTTAACTTTGTAAGATGGCAAATCAGGTATATAATACCTCGTTAAAATGCGAGGGCTGTGTAAATAGTGTGAGGAAAGGATTAAATGACCTAGCGGGTGATGAAGCCTGGCAGGTGGACCTAAGTGGTGCAGTAAAAACCTTAAGTATTTCCGAAGAATTTAGCATCGAGCAGTTAAAACCCATCTTCGAGCGTGTAGGTCACAATATAAGCGAGCAAAACTAAAGGCTCTTCCTTCTCAACCTTAGGCTATTGCTCACTACCGAAACGGAACTTAAAGCCATTGCTGCTCCAGCAATCATGGGGTCTAATAAAAATCCGTTGATTGGATACAACAATCCGGCGGCGATGGGAATTCCGATTAAATTGTAGATGAAGGCCCAAAATAGATTCTGACGTATTCCTGCTAGGGTAATCCTCGACAATTTAAAGGCCTTCGGTATCAATCTTAAATCAGAGCTCATGAGGGTTATCGAACCCGCTTCGATGGCAATATCTGAACCATGACCCATGGCAATTCCAAGCTCAGCCTGGGCTAATGCCTCCGAGTCGTTAATCCCATCACCGATCATGGCTACCCTCTTCCCTCTCGCTTGCAAATCCCTCACAAGCTGACCTTTATCCTGGGGCAAGACTTCAGCGCGATACTTATTAATCCCCAATTCTTGAGCCCAATAAGCAGTAGTATTCTCTTGATCCCCGCTTAACAGGATTAGGTCCAAACCTCGATCCTGCAGGTCTTTTATCGCCTCACGCGAACCTTCCTTTAGAGCATCCCCTAAAATAAATTGGGCAATAAGTTCCTCCTTGGTAAAGAAATATAATACCGTTTTCCCTTGCGCTTGGGCCGCGTTGGCTTTCGCCTGATGAATAGAAGTCTCCTCTAGCCCAAAGTCGTTTAGATAAGCGGCATTACCGCAGCCGTAGACCATTCCGTGATGGTCGGTTATCTTGACTCCCCTACCTTGAACTTCCTGATAAGCCTGGAGCTTTAATTCTTGAGTTCCAGATTCCCTGAGCATCCTAACAAATGCCGTGGCCAAAGGATGGCTTGAGAACAATTGCATGCTCAATAAAACCTGTTGATGAAAATCAGTCTGAAAATCTTGACGCCAATCTTGCTCGAGGATTTGCGGACGACCTTGAGTAATGGTACCCGTCTTGTCTAAAACCAGGGTGTCTATGGATTGAGTTTCCTCTAAACTGCGGGCATCCCGAATAAGTATATTGTTTTCTGCTCCCTTTCCGATTCCTACCATAATCGCAGTAGGTGTAGCTAATCCTAAGGCACAAGGACAAGCAATTACGAGCACGGCGATAGAGGTATACAAAGCCTGAGGAAAGGCTTCGATTCCGGCAAAGAGTATCCAGGACGCAAAGGTGATGATGGAAATCACAAGCACTGTAGGGACGAAAATACCCGCGATTCGATTAACCAGTTCCTGAACCGGAGCCTTACTTCCTTGAGCCTCACCGACCCGACGGATTATTTGTGCCAATAAAGTTGAATCCGCCAATTTTTCGGTTCGAATAGCTAGGCTCCCCTTTTCTAGAATGGTTCCAGCATAGACCTTGTCTCCAGGTCGTTTAGCTAAAGCCAAAGCTTCACCGCTCAACATGGATTCATTCACCAAAGCCTCCCCTTCCACAATTTCACCATCAACTGGAATACTTTGACCCGCTTTGACCCGGAGAATATCAGAAATCAAGACCTCATCGATACCAATCTCTTCTTCCTTACCCTCTCGCAGGCGATAGACAATCGGACTTTGCAGTCCTAACAACTTTTCCAGGGCCAATGAAGTTTGTCCTTTCGCCCTTTCCTCCAGCACTTTGCCTAAACTCACGAATACCATAATCACTACGGCGGCCTCATAGTAGACATGGGATTCCATGCCGTATTGAGTCCAGAACCTGGGGTATAGAGTACTAAAGAGGCTAAAGCTATATGAGATTCCCGTGCTTAAAGCAACTAAAGCGTCCATACCTGCTATTCCCCTTTTTATCTGTTTAAAAGCCCTGATGTAAAATTGCCTTCCCCAAATAAACAGTACAGGAGCACTAAGCAGTGCCGATATATAGGGACCATAACTCCAATGGGGGAAGAACATGCCTATCACAAAAACCGGTAGGGTAAAAATGGCCGAATAGAGTGTATCGCGCTTTAACTTTTGGTAGGCTAAAGCTTTTTCTTTTTTGATTGATTCTTGATGGGCCTTAGCCTCCAAATCCAAATCATAGCCCACTTCCAGGAGCGCATCCTTCAAAAGCTGGGATTTTAGATTACTTTGATAGGTGACCTTAACGGTATGAGCCGCAAAATTCACCTCAGCATCCTCAACACCGATGGTGTGTTTTAGTATAGACTCAACACTTCCTGCACATGCAGCGCAGCTCATGCCTTTAACGGGAAAGGTATCGGAAACTAAACTATTGGACATAGGGCAAATTTAGTAAGGATCATCAAGCTCTGAGCCGATGTTTTATAAGCACATCTATTTGAGCTTTGAACTGGCTTTAGCTCCATTCACCGGCTACTTCAACACCCGCGTAGTTTCCGGTGGTTTTGATAATGGTGCTGCGACGCAAGCGATCGGTCAACTTCAATTCCATTTCAGAATTGATAGATTCTTTAACCTCCCCCTTCATTCCCTCAGCAAGGGGTGAAATTAAGCCTACAGGATCCCGCAACTCAAAGTCTAAGTCGAGGCGATAACGGGCGCCCGTAAATTTCAATCGATAAACCTCGGCCCCCGACTGAAAATTAAATTGAGAGAATTGGTAATTGGAAAAAACTGTATTCGTCCTTGCATGCTGTAAAACTGCTGCATAGCCTATAATCTCGCGATTGAGAACAGACATCTTCGCGATGGCCACACTTAGGGATACCTCCGGTTCAGAAAAAACATTGGATTGGAGCCAAATATGAGCTTTGGGAAAAGATTTGCCCCAGTCCTTTTCAATGTATCCCTGCGCCTGACTAAATATAAAATCTTGTTGATTAAAACTGATTTGTCCTCTTACTTGATTTCGCAGGCTTAAAATACCATGGTTGCAATCCAAGCGCTTAAAGTAATGCAGAGGTCCCATGATATTAGGCTGGTAGAAGCTCCGCGACCAATAAGAATGATTCTCAAAGTGTAAGTGAGCCTTTAGATCGGGTAAATCAAGTTTCAGCTCGTGGAGGCTAAAAAAGTTTAAACCTAATTGCACCTTAAACTCATCTTGAGAAGCTTGAAAAAGCTCCGCCTCAAAACGATAATATCGAGGCCGATGGGACTTGCCGTCTACGAATTGAATAAAAGCCTCCTTCTCCCCATTTTGATTCATAGAGATACCCACAATGATAGCCATGGAAAATTGCTCTTGCCAATGATCAATTTTATAATACCAGCCTTCAAAAAAGGACTGTTCTTTATAACTGCCATGATAGGCACCTGGGTTTATTCGTTTCAAGCTGGGGTAATTGAAGCTAATCTAGCATGGTTTAAAACTTGGCCAGAATTTGATCTGTTATCTTATTTTTTATAGTGAATTTACCAAAATGCTTTTCCTGCACCTCAGGGTTTACTATAAACTCAAAGCTTATTCCATACTCCTTTAAAATCCTCGCAATTCCATCCGGCTTTGACTTTGCAACTTCCTCCTTGCAATTGATGATTATAATTAATAATCGACGGGTATTGTTCATTTTTATGGCCTGGGCTAAGCTTCGTAAAAACGATGGGAAAACCGCCTCGGTATTAGCCGTCAAATAACCCTTATTTAAATACAGCAATACCAAATCCTGCGCAATTAGGGCCTCATTAAGATCATTAAGCATTTCCTGCAGATCCTTTTGATCATTAATAATATCCCGAATTAGTAAGTGACTATGGTGGTAACCTTGTTCTTTTAAAGTATGGGCGAGCGCTTTTTCAATCGGACCGGCATGGCCTATGCTTAAGATGAATTGATTGAAGGGCATATATTGAAAGTTTTGATTCTTTTTGTGCCACTAAGGATTAAGCCAAGCGAAGATTTAGAGAGAGCAGATCCTAGTGATGTACAAAATTCATATTGCCAGGGCTCGGGTAAAATCACCGCAGTTATCGTTAAAGAACTTTTTTCTTAACCTAGGTTAAGGGATAAAGGTCTGGGAATACTTGAATCCATCGTATCGAACTAGGTGCATAAGCAATTGTTAACTTAGCCACAGAACCAAATATCATGTACGGGAAAGAAAAAATCGTGGAACTCATGGCCTCCATTGCAAGTCTGAGTGAAGCAGACAAACAGCTTGTTGAAAGAAGCTTCTCTCGATCCGACTACGCTGCGCGACAGAATATGCATTATCAAGGCGATGTTAGCCCGGCAATATTCTTTATCACTAAGGGATTGGTTCGTTACGGCCATATGGACCGAAATGGAAATGATATAAGTTTTGATTTTAGAGGTGAAAATCAATTTGTAACTGATTATGCCAGTTTCCTACATAGTGAGCCCTCCCAATTTTTTATCGAATGTTTAGAACCTACGGCGGTATTGAAGCTTGATCGATATGGATTGGAGCGTCTATATACCGAAATGCCACAGGGAAATTTGATTGGGCGTAAGATTGCGGAGGGTCTATACACGGAATCCCAAAAAAGGCTTTTCTCCTTTTATAACTATACCGCCGAAGAGCGATACCAAGAATTCCTGAAGGACTATAGCGAACTTGCCGAAAGGATACCGCAGTCATTTATAGCGAGTTACATTGGCGTAAAACCCGAATCCTTAAGCAGAATCAAGCGCAGACAGCGTTCCACTTAACTTAGGTTAAGAAATTAATGAGCTGAGACTAACTAAAGTGATTTAGCAAGCTTTAGGGTGCTCACAACTTTGTCCCATCAAATACTACAATTATGCGATGGTTCAAATTATTGGTCTTTTCTTCCTTACCCGCGATCTTTCATATTCTTGGTCCTCGACCGGATCAATTGCAAAAAAGCAAGGTAAACCTCGACCTACAGGTAAATGGATTTAGTGGTCAGGGCGCAAGTTTACACCTAGCTGCCTTTACTAATGAAGATGGTTTTCCAGATTCGGATAGCCCTAGCCTGACTCGTAAATACAAAATCAGTAAAGGACAAAAGTCTACTTCCCTAAAAATAAAGCTGCCCGCAGGTGATTATGCGATTGCCATTTTCGAGGATCTAAACGGGAATGGCTCTTTGGATCGAAACTTCTTTGGAATACCAACTGAACCTTACGGCTTTAGTAGAAACTTTCAACCAAGTATTAGTGCACCTGATTTCTCGGATTGCTCTATTCACTTAGAAAAGAGCCAATCCATCTCTATTAAGTTGATCAATTAGAGCCTAAGCTCTATCTATCACTCACCATAGAATTATTAATATGACTCGAATTTTGTATTCCTTGAGTTTAGTCCTTGTAGCTAGCCTCTCTAAAGCGCAAAGTCCCCTAGAGCAGTATGTTATTCAAGGATTGGAAAACAACACCGTCCTCAAGCAAAAAAACATCTCCTTACAGCAGGCACAACTGGCCCTAAAACAAGCTGGAAGTCTCTTTTTCCCAAGTATCGACTTTCAAGCGGATTATACTTTTGGCTCTGGCGGACGAGAAATTGATATCCCCATAGGCGACCTACTGAATGGCGTGTACACCACCCTCAATCAGCTCACGCAATCCTCGGCTTTTCCACAGGTGGAGAATGTTAACGAGGAGCTCAATCCCTACAATTTCTACAATGCTCGAATAAGTACCAGCCTACCTGTATATAATCTCGGCTTGATTAAAAATCGCAGTATTGCGAAGCATCAATTAAGCATTTCAAATAGTCAGCTTGAGATTTATAAAAGAGAGCTTATTAAGGAAATCAAACTTGCCTACTATAATTACTGCAAAGCGTACAGCGCAACTATAATCTATCAGAACTCGATCAATCTCTTAAAACAAAACTTGGAGGTGGTTAAGTCTTTAGAAAAAAACGGCAGCGGCTTAAAGTCAGAAGTACTAAGGGTTTCGAGCGAACTGGACCGAGTTCAGGCCCTCCTGAAAAATGCTGAGGCTCAGGCTAGTCGGGCTGCTTACTATCTTAATTTCCTCACTAACATCGACTTAAACACAGCAATTAAAATAGAGAAAGATTTAAGCATACCGCAGCTTGGAATCTCTACAACCGTACAGCAGCGGGAAGAGCTAGAAATGCTGAAAACCGGAATTAAGATAGATGAAGAACTCCTAAGCCTACGCCGAGCTTATTTTCTTCCTCAGGTTGGTCTATTCTTAGATGTTGGCGCCCAAGCCTTTGACTTTGATTACAACCAGCAAGCGCAATATGTGTTTGGCGGAATAAACCTTAAAATCCCACTCTTTCAAGGTGGAGCTAACATTTATAAGGGTCGAGATGCCAAACTAGCATTAAAGAAGCGTCAATTGGAATATCTCGATACCGAGCGGAAGCTAAGCATGGCTGTCCAGATTGCGCGAGATCAGTTAAAGACATCCCGAGACCAATTTCAAGCGAGCCAAAGTGCGGTTCGCTCGGCCAAGGCGTATTATCAATTGGTGGAAAAAGGATTTAAGCAAGGCCTAAAACCTTTAGTAGAGCTTATTGACGCTCAGAATCATTGGCTAAATGCCCAAGTCAATCAAAATATCGCCCTCTATGAATTATATATCAAGGAAGCCGAACTCGAGCGTGAAACGGCTAGCTATAACTTATAAAATGAAATCAACGATGAAAAAATCAATATACATCCTTGCCAGCTTAATCGCAGTTTCTTGCGGAGTTAACCCGGATGAGACTCAAAATGAGGCTCCCTTGGAAAACAATTTGAAGCCGGTGGAAATTGTTAATTCCGAACCTGAGAATTACTATGAGACCATTCATGCTTCGGGTCGATTTAAAACAGATAACGAGAAAGTATTCTCCTTTAAAATCGGGGGCATTATTTCCGAAATCTACTTTGATAAAGGGGACAAAGTCAAAAGAGGGCAAGTGTTAGCTAGCCTTAATCAAAGTGAGATTCAAGCTCAAATCAAGCAGGCTGAAGAAGCCCTTCTAAAAGCGGAACGCGACCTCCGAAGAGTTCGAAACCTATATGCGGATTCGGTAGCGACCCTAGAGCAATTGGAAAATACCGAAACGGCCTTCAACATTGCCCGAGAGCAAAAGAGCATTGCGGATTTCAATGGCCAGCATTCCTTAATCCGTGCGCTTGAAGATGGATATATCCTGGAAAAGTTCTCGGAGAAAGGGCAATTAGTAGGCCCAGGTAGCCCGGTAATCCAAGTAGGTGGAGCTAGTAGCGAAAACCAAGACTGGATTCTTAGTGTAGGAGTTTCCGATCAAGAATGGAGCAAACTGAGTATTGGAGATACGGCCCAAGTTAGCTCAGATATTTTTGGTGATGTAAAGCTCATGGGGAGAGTAAGCCGCAAATCTCAGTCGCTTAATCCACGCACCAGCACCTTCGATATTGAAATCACGCTTTCAGAAAGGCCAAGTAGCATCGCGGTTGGAGCCTTCGCCGAAGTTGAAATTAATTCTCAACAGAAACTTCAATTGCAAAAGATTCCCTATTCCGCTCTGGTTGATGCCGGTAAGAACCAAGCTTTCGTTTTTGTTCTAAACGAGGATAGCACTGCCCGGATGATTCCCATATCCATCCATAGTTTTCGGCAGAAGACAGTTCTAGTAGAAGCAGGCTTAGAGGAATTCAAGCAAGTCATTGTAAGCGGAAGTGCCTATCTCAAAGATGGAGATGCGGTGGAAGTTCATTCAAAAAAATCTTAAGCCGAGAACCATGAAAATCTCAGAATTCGCGGTGAAGAACCGCTCATTTACCAGCATCATCTTTTTGATGATTGTCGCTCTTGGCCTGTCTACCCTGCTAAGTATGCCGAAAAGTGAAGACCCGGACTTAAACTCCCCATTCTTCTTTATCACGGCCATTTATCCAGGCGCAGGCCCGGAGGATATCGAGGAAAGTATCATCGATCTAATTGAAGAGCGGTTCGCAGAATTGGAAGATATCAGCAAGATTAAATCGACCGCCAAAGATGGGGTAGGAATAATTGAATTAGAATACAATTACCAAGAGGATGTTGAGGATAAATATCAGGAGGTGATTCGGGAAATAAATAATTTAAAATCCGACTTCCCTGAGGAAATGCTAGATATATTCATCAACAAAGCTGACCCAAGCAATGTAAAGATCCTACAAATCGCTCTGATTTCGGAAAACGCTCCCATCGAAACCCTTCGGACCCACGCAGAAGATTTGGAAGGTCGATTAAAGGATATCAGTGCCTTGAAAAATATTGATCTATTCGGTCTAAGGGATCGAATTGTAAGAGTGGATCTGAATATTGAAAAGCTCGAAGCGTTGAACATCCCGATCCCGGCAATTCTTGGGGCCATCCAAAGCGAAATGGTCGACATCCCCGCGGGTAACATCAGCCTTGGAACTAAAAGCCTAAATGTAAAAACCACCGGTAACTACCGTTCCCTTGATGAAATAGCAAATACAGTTATTTATAGTAGCGGTAATAGTAACGTCCTGCTTAAAAACGTGGCCGATATTGCTTGGGACTATGAAGAGACGAAGCACATCACTCGCCTAAATGGCCATCGTGCCATTTTCATTACTGCAGCGCAAAAGAGCGGTCAAAACATCCTCAACACCCATGAAGAATACAGTCCTATTCTAAAAGAGTTTGCGGAAACTCTTCCCGACAACATTGCCTTTGTACCGCACTTTGTACAATCGGATAATGTAGAGGGACGCTTAACCGGTTTAGGCCTTGACTTCTTGATTGCCATTGGTCTGGTGCTCTTCACACTTCTTCCTCTGGGGTATCGAGCTTCCGCCGTAGTTATGATAACCATTCCCCTCTCCCTCTCCATCGGGATAGTCTTATTGAATTTAATGGGTTACAGCTTGAATCAGCTCAGTATTGTCGGTTTGGTGGTTGCCCTTGGACTATTAGTCGATGATAGTATAGTGGTGGTAGAGAACATTGAAAGCTGGCTCCGAAAAGGGTATTCAAAAATTGAAGCTTCCATTTTAGCAACTAGGCAAATAGGCATGGCTGTTTTGGGCTTTACCGCCACATTAATAATTGCCTTTCTGCCTCTGATATTTCTACCTGGAACTGCCGGTGATTTTATTCGCGGTTTACCATTAGCGGTAATCCTAACCGTCCTAGCTTCCATGTTTGTTTCTCTAAGCTTCACGCCATTTTTAAGTAGTATCCTGCTTAAAAAGCATGAGCCAGGATATAAGGGGAATATCTTTCTCATTGGATTGCAAAAACTCATTTCGGGCAGTTACAGCAAGATCCTCAATTCGGCCTTAGCCAAGCCGCGGACCACATTGATAGTTTCATTTACCATAATTGGATTAGTTATGAGCCTTTTTGGCGGACTGGGCTTCGCCCTGTTTCCAGCCTCGGAAAAACCCCAATTCTTGGTAAATATTACAGCCCCAAATCAAAGCTCAATTGAATTTACAGATAGCCTGAGCCGGGCGGTTGAAAAGCGATTGGACAAAATTCCTGAGATCGAATATTTCGCTGCCAATGTAGGGCGTGGTAATCCGCAGATTTATTACAATATCAACCCAGAGAGGGATAAAAGTAATCTAGCGCAAATCTTTGTGCAGCTAAAAGCCAAGACTTCGAGCAAAGACAAACTGGAAATTATAGAGCAATTGAGGAAGGAGTTCCGAGACTTCTCTTCCGCTAAGGTAGAAGTGCGGAATTTCGAACAAGGTCCTCCTGTGCTGGCGCCCTTGGAAGTACGACTAAAAGGAGAAAACTTAGATACGCTTCGGGCAATCGCGATGGAGGTAGAAAGCCTTTTACAAGAAACAGCGGGCGCGATTTACATTGATAATCCAGTGAGTCGCCTAAAATCCAATTTAAAGGTCGATGTAAACAAGGCAAAAGCCCGGGCGCTTAACATTGCTCTATCAGATTTAGATCGAAATGTACGATTGGCCATGGCTGGTTTGGATTTAGGAAAGTTTTCTGACGAAGAAAACAAGGAACACAAAATACTATTGAGTATGCCAAACTCCGGACGACCTGGTCTATCCAACTTTGAGAAACTGCGGGTTAATAATCGCTTCGGTCAATCCATTCCCCTCGACCAAGTGGCAAAATTACACCTGGAAACGGCCCCCATTGAAATTAAACATTATAACCGGTCTCGCACGGTGTCTGTTAGTGCCTTCTTACAAAAAGGTTTTTTGCCAAGTACCGCAATCGCAGAAGTCGAAGCTAAAATGAAAGCTATGAACCTCCCCACAGGCTATTCTTTTGCCATGGGTGGAGAAGCAGAAAGCAAAGACGATTCTTTTGATGGATTTGGCACCATCATATTAATCACGGTCTTTCTTTTTATTGCGGTCTTAATCCTGGAATTCAAAACCTTTAAAAGCACGCTCATCGTTCTTTCGGTAATTCCCTTAGGAGCAGTAGGTGCCGTGTTGGGACTCTATCTATCCGGAAATCCAATGTCTTTTGTGGCCATTATCGGCATGATTGCCTTAGCGGGTATTGAAATTAAAAATTCAATTCTGTTGGTGGATTTCACCAATCAATTGCGAAAGCAAGGCTGGAAATTGGATGAGGCTATCGAAGAAGCAGGTGAAAAGCGATTTCTACCCATTATTCTCACTGCGCTCACTGCCATTGGCGGTTTAATTCCCATTGCTCTTTCCTCCAATCCACTGATATCGCCCTTAGCGATTGTAATTATCGGCGGCTTAATTAGCTCGACTATACTATCCAGGGTGGTCACCCCCGTAGTTTATAAGTTACTACCGCCAAAGATTGATGTAGATAAATCAGCAAGCGTATAATTGCCTTTCGCATGATATGAAAAGGGAGATCTTCCCTTTTCGTATCATGAATAGCTAGCGTCATTTACTAGGTGACATGGACAGGATTACTACGTGATCCTTAGGCCTATAGATATTTTGGTCATCGACAAAAAACCCTCCTCTCCCTTCGGTCGTTCTAGTTTTTTTATGCCCTCAAATCGCTCATGCAAGCATGGACAGGATTACTACGTGATCCTTAGGCCTATAGATATTTTGGTCATCAACAAAAAACCCTACACTCCCTTCGGTCGTTCTAGTTTTTTTATGCCCTCAAATCGCTCATGCAAGCATGGACAGGATTACTACGTGATCCTTAGGCCTATGGATATTTTGGTCATCAACAAAAAACCCTACACTCCCTTCGGTCGTTCTAGTTTTTTTATGCCCTCAAATCGCTCATGCAAGCATGGACTCTTTGAGGGCATAAAAAAACCCGATCCAAAAATTGGATCGGGTTTTTTGTCGGGGCGGCAGGATTCGAACCTGCGACCTCCTGCTCCCAAAGCAGGCGCGATAACCGGGCTACGCTACGCCCCGTGGCGGTGAGAGCGGGATTCGAACCCGCGGTACGGTTGCCCGTACGGCAGTTTAGCAAACTACTGGTTTAAGCCACTCACCCATCTCACCGGGTTTATATCTTAATTCAAAACTACTGAGGAACTACCTTCTTTAGTTTCGCAATATTTATCTTTAAAGAACGCTGGACTTATTAGGTCCTCCGTTATTGGGGCTGCAAATTTAATCAGAGTTTAATATTGCACAAGGGTAATTGATAAAAAAATCTATGCAATTTTAATTGGCGAATAAGATTTGATTCTTGCCCTTCCTCCTAAAGTCTTAAGGTCAAATTTAGCTTGGTCAATTTGGATAAAAATTCAAGGATAGCCTATTAACTATAAGCTAAAAAAGACCTGAGTCTCAATGGCTTTTTTTGACCTGTATCAAAATTAGCCCCTAATCCTCTGCTTACATTTGATGCTTGAGACTAAATTATATCACCTAGCTTTAGAACCATGACCCGAAACGAATTTGTTAAAATGTGCGGCATCCTAGGCGTTTCATTACCCTTTGCCTCTAGCTTAATTGCCTGTAAGAGAGATGATGAACCAATCTCTAAGCCCCTTAATCCAGGAGAAAAGGTTTTGATTATCGGAGCGGGACCTGCCGGTATGTCCACTGCTTATCTGCTAGCCCAAAGAGGAATTGAATTTGAAGTATTAGAAGCATTGCCCAGCTACGGGGGGCGGATTAAACACCAGCGAAACTTTAGCAATTTCCCCATTTCCTTAGGCGGTGAATGGATGCATGTGGCCAATAGCGGTACTGAAATCCTCACCGAGATAGTAAACGACAGTTCGGTTAGTATAAATACTCAAACGCAATTCTATGACCTGCAAAACGATACATCAGGTTATTACGACGGAAACAGTCTGGTAGTAGATACCCTCGGTGAGCATTTTGGAAATGATTTTGTCGATAAAAAATTTGTGACTTCCAGCTGGTTAGATTTCTTTGAAACCTACATCTTACCAAGTGTTCAATCCAAAATTACTTATAACACGCCTATAAATGCTATCGACTATTCTGGTGACCAGGTAGTGGTTAGAGCCCAAAATGGACAAACTTATTCCGCGGCGAAAGTAGTAGTAACTGTGCCGGTTAAGATTCTACAAAGTGGTATGATTAGTTTCCAGCCCGGCCTCCCATCGGATAAAACAGATGCCCTCAATTCAATTAAGGTATGGGGTGGCTTCAAAGCCTTCTTTAAATTCAGTACTAATTTCTTCCCCACCTATCTAAGTTTCCCATACAGCGAATCCAAGGATGGTCAAATCCAATATTACGATGCTGCTTACGCGCAGAACACAAGTGATAATATCCTAGGCCTGTTCTCTACCGGCAAGCCAGCCGAACCTTATCAGAATCTTAGCGGTGATGCGCAAAGAGATTATATCCTCAATGAATTGGACACCATATTTGGCAACAAGGTGGCTACGAACAACTATATCGACCATATTGTGCAAAATTGGAATGATGAACCCTACGCCAAGGGAGCCTATGTTACAGCCTATGAAAGTTGGCGAGATGTCCGCGATCTTGGAGAATCGGTTAATGATAAACTCTATTTCGCGGGTGATGGGTATACCACTGGTGACGATTGGAGTAGTGTACATGCCGCAGCGCGTTCTGCAAGAAGAGCTGTCGAAGAGCTAGTAGGATAGGAAGAATGCAGATTTAATTTAAGGCCTAGTGAGGAGTACGCTGGGATAAGCCTTGATAATGCAGTATCTTTAGGCTAACCGTAAACTCTATACTTGAAAGCATTTCGAAAATTGTTGATGGGTCTGGCGCCCAATTCGCAATCATTAGTTGATCTTAAATTGGCCTCTTCCCTGGGTGAAAGCCTGGCTGAAGAGCTGCTTTTTTTAATTCCTACAAAACCTAATTCTAGCGACTCCAAGACTATCCAGGAATACCAGAAACTCAATCCAAGTGTTCCCTATCGCTTTTTGGAAGGAAAGGAAATCAATGCCCGGGAAATCCTAAATGTTTGCCAGGCAGAAGCGGTAGATTTATTGCTCATTCTCGCAGAGCCTAAAGAAGGCCTTAAGCGCTATTATATGGGATCCCTAGCGCGTCAATTACTGAAACGAGCTAACTGTAGTTGTCTGCTCTTTTCGCCTTCAATAAGCATCGAAAGACCGGCCCGATCAATGGTTTTACGTGCCCCTAATCATCCAAAAACGAAAGATAGTCTTCTGAAAACATTGGAATTAGCTAAATCTTTTAATTGTCGCGAAATAAATATTGCCGTTGAAGGAGATTTGGCCGAATTCCAAGATCAGAATTGGTATAAGGTAATAAGTGAACCAGAAAAAATTTCGGGCGATCTAGATTTCCATTTAGCCAAAATCGAAAATAAAGGAGGTTACAGCATTGCAAATTATGTGGAGAGCCAAGGCTCGCACTTTTTAGTTGTTAATTCACCCGACACTAGATTAGGATATAGAGATCGTGTAATTGAGGATGATTTGGAATATCTCCTAAGTGAAATGCCTAGTCATATTTTATTAGTTCACAGTCAAGAAAATTTTTAGTCCAGCAGCCCCTACCTCACTGGCCTCTAGGGTGTTACAATATTGAATGCTCCCGAGCTTGAGAAACCTTGCATTTGGTTAATTTTGCCCTGTATCTCATCGATTCCCAAAAAATGAGCATTCTTAGATTAAAATTACCTACTGACCCTCGGTGGGCCAATATTGCCGAAAAGAACATAGAAGAGATCTTAACCGATCATGCCTACTGTGAACAAAAGGCTGCCTCTACCGCTATTTCCTTATTAATCACCTACCCAGAGCACAGTGAACTTGTTGATGCTATGGCTGCTCTTGCGCGAGAAGAAATGAGTCATTTTGAAATGGTGCACAAACGCATTCGGCAGAGAGGCCTAATTCTAGGGAGAGAGCGTAAAGATGAATATGTGGCTCGCATAAATAAGTTCTTTCCCAAAACCCCGGACCGCAACGAACGATTAGTGCATCGCCTTCTAATTGCCGCATTAATTGAAGCGCGTAGCTGTGAGCGTTTTAAAGTTCTTTCTGACAATATTGAAGATCAAGAATTGGCTGAATTTTATAGGAAGTTAATGGTGAGTGAAGCCAATCATTACACCATGTTTCTTAAGTTCGCACGCGAATTTGGGGCTCGAGAAGAAGTTGACCGAATGTGGGACGAACTTCTCAGTTTCGAAGCAGAAGTAATGCAAGACTTTGGCAACAAAGAGCATATTCACGGATAATTTATCATCGTAAGCGCAAAACCTCTCTCATGAAAAAATTAGTACTCGATCAAGTTCACCAGGATTTAGGTGGTAAAATGGTGGATTTCGCCGGATTTCATATGCCGGTGCAATACGAAGGCCTTAAAATTGAACACTTGCATGTGCGTGAGAATGTAGGGGTTTTTGATGTTAGCCATATGGGAGAATTCTTTGTGAGCGGTCCAGGTTCCTTGGACTTTCTACAAAAAACCACCTCGAATGATGTATCCAAACTTAGTGCAGGAAAGATTCAATACAGTTGCATGCCCAATGATCAAGGAGGTATTGTTGATGACCTGCTGGTGTACTGCTTGGGTGAAGAATCCTATCTCCTAGTAGTCAATGCATCGAATATTGATAAAGACTATGCCTGGTTAGATCAGCATCGCCCCGATGGCGTTAAGCTTGACAATCAAAGTGATGATTGGTCATTGTTTGCCGTACAAGGCCCTAAAGCAGCTTCTGCCCTTCAAAGCTTAACGGAAACGGATTTAGCGAGTATGACTTATTATACTTTCGAAGAGGGTAAGATTGCCGAAGCCTCAGCCATTATATCCGCTACTGGGTACACGGGAGCCGGTGGTTTTGAGATTTACGTAAGAAATAGCGATGCCCTAAAAGTTTGGGAAGCCATTTTTAAAGCTGGAGCCGAGCTTGATATTAAACCGATTGGGCTAGGAGCCAGGGATACCTTGCGTATGGAAATGGGCTTCTGTCTCTATGGCAATGACATAAATGACACCACCTCTCCTTTAGATGCGGGATTAGGATGGATTACCAAATTCACCAAGAATTTTATCAATTCTGAGTCCCTTTTAGCCCAAAAGGAAGCTGGAATCAAACGTCGACTCAGTGGCTTCGTAATGGAGGATCGCGGCATCCCTCGCCATGGCTACCGAATTCTAAATGGTGATGACGAAGTGATCGGTGAAGTGACTTCTGGAACTCAATCCCCTAGCTTGGAAAAGGCAATTGGCTTAGGCTACCTCAATAAGCCTTATAATGCTGCGGACACTGAGATCTACATTGAAGTACGCAATAAAAAGCTAAAAGCAAGGGTGCAAAAGCCTCCCTTTATAGCGAAATAGAGCGACGGCACTTAGGCTTTTGCTTAATCCCAAATTTCAAATGTTTGGCACCTCCGTATTTGCTTGGAATTCAAGGTCGAAGGCTAATTTACATCTTGACTCCTCTAAGGCGAATTACCTCTGCCATTCCCTCATGACCAGGGCCTTCGGCTAGTTTATAGCGCATTACGTTATTTTGCCGGATTTGTAAGTCGGAAAAGTCAGCGGCCAATAATTCGGGACTGTAAAGCATGCTTTCGTCTTTTGGTCCACCAGAATTAAAGGAAAGCTGACCTGGAGAGAAGGCTTCGAGCCATAACTCCCCTACAGGTTTTAACAGAGCTGTCATTTTATGATGCACGGCGGCACGAATCTCGGACGGGAAATGGGCGTAAATCAAGGCAATCGCGTCGAACTTTAAATTCGATTGAAATGCCAAGGCATCAGTCAAGTTATAATTAATTTCTACCCCTTTCTCTTTGGCCAAAGCCAAGGCCTTAGCCCTTCCCTTTTCCGATATATCAAAGGCGTGAACTTCCCAACCTAAGCGGGCCGCGTAAACGGCATTTCTGCCCTCCCCTTCGGCAGGAAAGAGAAGTCGCCCCGGAGGACGACTCTCTAACATTAATTCTAAAAAACGATTCGGAGCTTCACCATAGTGAAATTCCGGCCCCCCGTATTTAGTATTCCAAAATTCTTGATTCATTATTTCTTAGTCGATGCACAAACGTAATCGGTAACAAAGAAACCTGAGTTTTTGATCGCATCGAAACCACCCTTGATATCTATCATGTTGTGATAACCACGACTCTTCAGAATGGAGGAAGCAATAACCGAACGATAGCCACCGGCGCAATGAACATAGAAGTCTTGATCCTTTGGAAATTCTGCCATATGGGTGTTTATGAAATCCAAAGGGATATTTATAGCATCTTCCACATGCTCTGCCGAATATTCTCCGTTCTTCCGCACGTCTATTACCGGCAACTTTTCAGATACTAATCGTTGATGGGCCTCGGAAGCTGGAATCGATTCAATACGATCGACCTCTTTTCCTGAGGACTGCCAGGCTTCGAACCCACCTTTCAGATAGCCGATGACCTTATCAAATCCTACTCGAGCTAAACGAGTGATTGTTTCTTTTTCTCGTCCTTCAGGAGAAACCAATAGGATGGTTTGATTAACATCGCCAATAACAGAACCTACCCAAGGGGCAAAACTACCGTCGATGCCAATAAATATGGATGATGGGATATGGCCTGCCACGAACTGATCTTCATGACGGACATCCAAGACTATGGCCTCACTTTCTTCCGCCGCAATTTGGAATTCCTCAGGATTCAATGCTCGGGTGCCCTGCTCAATTACCTCATCTATGCTGGCATAGCCCTCCTTATTCATTTTAACATTGGCCGGGAAGTAAACTGGCGGTGGTAATAAACCATCCGTTAGCTCTTTGATGAACTCTTCACGACTCATATCAGCCCGAAGGGCATAATTCACCTTCTTTTGATTTCCCAAGGTATCCACGGTCTCCTTCATCATATTCTTGCCGCAGGCTGAACCCGCCCCATGACCAGGATAAACAATTACCTCATCCTCCAAGGGCATTATCTTGTTGCGTAGACTATCGAAAAGCAAGCCCGCTAATTCATCCTGACTTAGATTGGCGGCTTTTTGCGCTAAATCTGGCCGACCAACGTCTCCCAGGAAAAGGGTATCTCCAGAATAGATTGAATGATTATTTCCTGCCGCATCCTTGAGTAAGTAGGTGGTACTTTCCATGGTATGTCCAGGAGTGTGCATTACTTCGATGCTTAAATTTCCCAGTTTCAAGACTTCTCCATCCTCAGCGATATGCGCTTCAAAGTTTGGGTTGGCAGTAGGTCCATAAATAATCTTCGCACCAGTTTTTTCTGCTAAAGTGATATGCCCACTCACAAAATCGGCATGAAAGTGGGTTTCCAAAATGTACTTAATCTTGGCGCCGTCTTTGGCGGCTCGATCGATATAGGGTTGCACTTCCCGCAGAGGGTCGATAATTACCGCTTCTCCATTGTTTTCGATGTAATAAGCTCCTTGCGCTAAGCAGCCGGTATATATTTGATCTATATTCATGATCTATGAT
>Ga0207422_1001413_pt1 | contig 47598 bp, 33 predicted proteins | sample MarCyaLeptolynsp_FD_187757 | JGI IMG/M metagenome (GOLD analysis project Ga0207422, IMG submission 187757) | Marine cyanobacterial communities from Panama - species 1 Leptolyngbya sp. (SPAdes) | ecosystem: Environmental > Aquatic > Marine > Unclassified | place: Panama: Panama City | collected... | reverse complement strand
GGGTCCGTTGCCAGCGTGGGTTCGAACGCTCGAACGTGTGACTCGCTGGGTGGGCGTCAAGATCGCGATCTACCACCTGCGACTGAACCAAAGGAGAGCCGCCGCGTGAATTTCGTGCATAATGTTGTCACGGGCGCGGCTCTGATTGGGATGTAGGGTGCATCCCTTGATGCACCAACTCTTTGATCATGACATCGGATAAGACAGACATCATCATCGTTGGTGGCGGCGCGGCAGGGTTGGCGGCGGCGATCTTTGCAAAAAGGCGCTTGCCCGAGCGGTCTGTTGCTATTCTCGATGGCGCGAAAAAACTTGGCGCGAAGATTCTGGTGGCGGGCGGCGGTCGATGTAATGTGACGAACGTGCGCATCACGCCGCAGGATTATTGCGGTGGTTCGCGTAACGCGATCAAAAAGGTGCTGCGTGCGCTTCCGGTCGACGAGACGATTTCGTTCTTTAACGACATCGGTGTCGAGATGCACGAAGAAACGCACGGCAAGCTGTTTCCCAATTCTAACAAGGCGCGAACAGTCTTAGACGCATTGGTGAATGAAGCAAAGCACTTGGGTGTCGAGATTCGCACGGATAGTTGTGTTGAAAACATAACCAAACACGATGATGGCTTTGTTGTGATGGCGGCGGGTTGCGAATCGCATTGCTCGGCCGTTGTATTGGCGACAGGCGGCAAGTCATTACCAAAAACGGGCAGCGATGGATTCGGTTATGAATTGGCGCTAGGGCTAGGGCACCGATTAATCGACGATACACCGTCTTTGGTGCCGTTATTGACGGAGCCGGGTCGATTTAGACAGTTGTCTGGGATTGCGCAGGACGTGGAACTAACGATTAAGGTCGATGGCGAGAAGCCGTTACGGATGTCGGGAGCACTGTTGTGGACGCACTTCGGCATTAGCGGGCCGGTGGTGTTGGATATCTCTCGGCATTGGCATCGAGCGATGTTGGAGAAAAAGGCGGTTGCGTTAACGGCGAACTTGATGCCGGGCCGTGCATTTAACGATGTCGAGCAATGGTTGATCGATGCGGCGGCGATGGGCGGGCGGCAACGTATCAAGGCGGTTTTGGCAGGGCAAATGCCGGAGCGATTGGCCGAAGCGTTGTTGGCAGAAGCAGGCATCGCGACGGATGTGATTGTCGGTCAGGTGAATAAAGATGCGCGCCGCGCCTTGGTGCATTTGTTGACGGCGCTGCCTTTGGCGGTCACGGGCAGTCGGGGCTACGCCTACGCCGAAGTGACAGCGGGCGGCGTACCGTTGGATGAAATCGACGCGACGACGATGCAGTCACGCGTGTGCCCGGGATTGTTCTTGGTGGGAGAAATCCTCGACGTCGACGGTCGCATCGGCGGGTTCAATTTTCAATGGGCATGGGCAGGTGGCAAGGTCGTGGCGGAAGGCTTGGCGCGGTTGTTCGAGGCGGTTGGTAAAGAATAACGCCGCGGCGTAATGGTGCATCAGAGATGCACCCTACAACGCCAACCACATTAAAGATGTGGGTGACGTCTACTCCCTCTCCCCAGCAGGGAGAGGGCTGGGGTGAGGGTTGCAGCAAGTGCGCATAGTCTCGGAGCCCACACAATTAAAGTGGATTAAGTACTATGGTGGATCGAATAGCGAGTTTTGACGTCTTTTTGACGTCTCATGTTCAATGCTGCTGCGGGGGGCTCACCCCGATAGCATTCACTCGTCGCGCTTGCCCAGCCATCCTTTGCGATAGAACCACCAAAGCATTGACGCGACGACGGCTGCCATGACCGCAAGCAATGTCTGGTAACCGTAGGGGTTTTTTAGCTCGGGCATCTTCTCAAAGTTCATGCCGTAAATGCCGGCGAGAAACGTGATCGGAATAAAAATCGACGCCATGATGGTGAGCACTCTCATGACTTCGTTTTGACGATTGCCGATGCTGCTGAGGTAGACATCCATCAGGCCGCCGCAGAGTTCGCGGAAGGTTTCGATCGCATCCATGATTTGCACGGCGTGGTCGTAACAGTCGCGGAGGTGCAGTTTGGTATGGTCCGTGACGAGCGGATATTCATCGCGAATCATGCTGTTAATGAGTTCGCGTTGGGGCCAAATGCCGCGGCGAATGGCCAGCAGGTCGCGCTTGATGCCGCGGATTTCGTGCAACAACGACGGTCGCGGCTTCTCAACGATGGCGTCTTCGAGTGCTTCGAGTCGGTCGCCGTAGTGTTCGAGAATCGGGTAATACGCATCGATAACGGCGTCGATAATGGCGTACGTTAGGTAGCTGCTGCCGGAGCGCCGAAAGATCGGACCGTCCATGCGAATTCGTTCGCGCACGGGTTCGAAGACATCGCCGGGGCGCTCTTGAAACGTGAGCACGTAGTTGATACCGAGAAAGATGCTGACCTGCTCAGGTTCGATGCGACCGTCGGCGAGCTGCATCATGCGCGTGATGCACAAGAGGTTGCTGTCGTGCGTTTCGACTTTGGGGCGTTGGGGCACGTTGACGACGGCTTCGAGCGCGAGCGGATGAATCTTAAACAACTCGGCGAATTCGCGCAACGTGGCTTCGTCACCGAGACCGTGGACGTCGATCCAACAAGTGGTTTCGTCATCGAGTAACGCGTGGGCTTCGGCGGCGCTGGCGCAGTCGACTTCATTCAGCGCGCCGGGCTTGTATTTCATAACGCGAATGGCGGGGCGGTGAGCGGCATCGCCGAATATAAGCGTACCGGGCATAGAACCGACGGGCGGGTGACGCTTTTTGAACATGTGGGGAATGAATAGCGGGATTTGGGCGGGCGGCAAACGGCGAAAAGTTCGCGTCGTAGTTTTGGTTACAAATCAATGCGCTATGGCACCGGCTTGCAATCGGTGTTTACCGTAGGGCGCGTCCTTTGGCGCATAAAAACGCTCAGGGTTGATGATGCAATTGGGGGTGTGGTGCATCGAGGGATGCACCACACAAGCTGACCTTAGCTTCAAAGAATTGTATCGCCGATGGCGTGTGCGATTTACAGCGCGTATCGCTTCCTTACTGGCGCGACGCTGTTCGGCTGCGCCTCCCACCAATCATGCGACTAATTCAACTCAACCACCACCGTGTTCGACACGTCGCTCGTCTTGCCGTTCGCATTTTCAAACGCCGCCACGATGTAATTGAGCCCACCGAATGTGTTGTCGGTGCGGGTGAGCGTGACGGGGATGTCCACGTTGCCACCGCCACCGACGGTGGCGGTGAGTTCCGTGACCTTGATGGCCGTGTTCGCTTCAAACGGATCGAGATCGAAACCGTTACCCGGAACACCGCCTGTGTAGAGCGCACCTTCGACGATCAAGAGGCGAACGCTCGCGCCGGCGGGGCCGCTGACGCGTACGGTTTGATTCGCATTGTTCGTGTCGGTCGGCGTCGACAGGCCAAGCACGTTAATCTGCGGACGCGGAAGAGCGGTGGGTATCGCGTCGATGATGCCGCCGGTCACGCTGCCCGGTTCGCGGAAGAGTTGCCGCTTCCACGACGCGCCGTCGTCAAACACGACCGTCATCGTCGTGCCGACGAGTTCGAGGCCGGAGATGCTGCCGGAATCGTTTGGCCCTGGCGGTGCGGAACCGTTGATCGACGTCGGATCGACGTCGACCGAGAAAGCGAACAACTGGCCAGTAACAAAGTCATCGAAACGAATCACCAACTGATCGAAGCCGCCGTCGTGCGGGCAGCGGAATTCGTGGCCGACGAGACCGACGCCGGGATTGGTGTTGACTTGAAACGCCTTAAAGGCCGAGTCGCCGGCGTTGCCCGTTGGGTCAAACACGATGTCGGGGAACAGCGCCGTCGAGAAGTCGTACGTAACGCGAACGATCTTACGACCGGCCGGGTCGGTGTTGGTGATCTTGAACGAGTTTTGCGTATAGGTGCTGCTGCCTATGAGGCTGCTACCCGGATCGATTTCGATAAACGCACGCGCCGCGTGGCCATTGCCGGGCGTTGCCAGATAGCGGAAGGCCGACGTTAGCGTGCGCTGGCTGCCACCTGTGGTCACCACGATATCAACCAAGTCGTTTGGAATGTTGGCGACTGAAGGCACGATGCCGCGAATGCGGTTGTTGCTAACGCTTGTTACGGTGGCGCTAACACCGCCGATGTCGACGGTCGTATTGCCGAGGTTGCCGAAGCCCGTGCCGCCGATGACGAACGAGTGACCGCCGGTCGCCGGAGCGCGCCACGGATGCACGTCGAACACATTAAAGCCGGCAGTACCGTTTTGCGGTGTGGCAACGCTAACCTTGTTGTCGTTGTAGTTGCCGCCAAGCAGCGCACCGCCGGGGCCGGTGACGATGTTGAGGCTATCCATCACCACGTTGAGCTGTTCGCTGTTGGTTACGCTGCGACCGTCGGCGGATAGGTCGACGCGCGTTGTGTAACCGTTCCATTTTTGCACGATGAGCGAACCGCGCATCGCGCCGTTAAACGCGTTGGCGCGATATTCAACGATGCCGTTCGTGGACGGTTGCAATTCGAGCATTGCTTGCGCGAATGTATCACCGATCGAACCACCGTTGAGGTTGTGGTATACGTTTTGACGATCGTCGCAGCGGCCGCGGTTGCGGTTGGGGCTGCCGTAGTAGCGATCTTCTTCAACAAGGTTGAGTTCGTCGCCGTCGGATGCGTCGTTGTTCGATTGCGTGTTGGCAGAGAGCGACGCCGGACCGAACCCGGGGTTGGGGCCGTTGTCGGTGGCATAGATGCGATTGTTGGTGGTGTAAACCATGTTCAACGCGTTGCGCAGGCCGGGGGCCCAAACGCTGACATCGCGACCGCCGAGTTGATCGACAAGATTGCCGAACACCTGATCCATGTTGAGGTTGCCGGTAGCCGGATTCACGTACGTCACCGCACCGTCAAAATCGGAACGCCAAACCTCGGCTTTAAGAATCGCCGCCGAGAGCGGTGATTCGGGCACGTCGCCGATGTTGCACGCGGGCACTCCGGCGTTGGTGTTGCCACCGCTGCAAATCAGTAGGTTACCGAAGTTATCGAATGCCAAACCGTTAATGCTATGGTCGTGATTCGATACGGGCAGGCCGGTGATCAGCGGCTCGACCGAATCGAAGTTGGGGCCGGTGAGAACGGAGACTTGTCCTGAGTACGGCGAGAAACCTTCGAAGCACGCTCCGCCGTTGGCGAAGAGTTCGCCGTGGGATACATAAAGCTTGATGGTGCTGGGCGCATCAAACGGGCTGGTCGCGATGCCGAGGATCCCCTTGTTTGAGACGGTCGTGAGTGTGTTGATAACTTGCGTATTCGTGACGTTGTAATTGTCGTCAAACGTGTAGGCTTCGATTTTGCCGTTGACGTTGGCGACGTAAAGACGACCGTCGGAACCCCATGTGAGCGCCGTGGGTTTGGCGATCACGGCTGCATCGGCAAGCGAGAAGATCGTCGGCACGGGGCCGGAGTTGGTATAGAGGAATTGCTTCGCGTTGCTGACGCCGTTGGGCGTTTCGATGGTGACATCGATAATGCCGTTGCCCGGCGGCGAGATGAAGTCGATGCGGTTCGGCGCGATCGTAAGGTCGGCACCGGAGATATCCTGAGCCCCCCAATGCACGACGACCTGATCGGCCGGGAAGTATCCCAATCCGGTTAACGTGATGAGATTGCCACCTGCATCGATGCCCTCAACCGGGGCCGTGTTGATGATCGGTTGCAGGCCGGTTTGATCGTGGCTGAGCGCCGCGCTGGGAATATCGACAATGGCACCGCCGCCGAGTTGCCATGCAAGCGCTAACGGTGCGTCGCCGATGTTATTGACTGCGTAGCGCGCTTCGAGCGTATGCGTGCCGGTCGTTAGGTTGACGGGGCCGCTGACGAGATTGCCGTCGACCCAGAGGCGCGAATCGCTGCCGCCGCCGCTGTAGAAGGTGTAGTTACCTGATTGAGTAACGTTCACCTTGGCGTTGATACGGGCAAGCACGTTGCCGGTGTATGGCGTGTTGCCGAGCGTGCCGTTGTCATCGTTGATGTAGAGCGTGCTGATTACTTCACCAAAGTTTGCCGTGGCAGGTGGATTGTCGATCAACGCTTGCGGATTGCCACTGTAATAAAGCACGATCGCACCGGGCACGGCGTCGGGGCCGACGACGCGGAAGGTTTCTTCCAACGCAAGTTGTTCCGGCGGAACGTTGTCATCGTAAATCGTAAGTCGCACCGTATGTTCGCCGACTGGGAACGTATGCGTCGTGTCCATCGTCGAGGCGAACAGTTGACCGTTCTGCGTCCACTCGAACACTTCCAATTCATGGCCGAGTTCGTGCGTGTGCGAATCGCGACCGAGCAGCGTTACGGGTTCGCTACCGTTCTGGTCGTAGTCGACGGTGACCGGATCGACATCGATGACGACGTGCAAGAATGGATGGCCGGTCTCTTCACCGCCGATACCGCTGAGCGACACGTGTTGCGGCGGGAAGTTGCCTCGGAATTCGACGTCCACATTGTTGGCAATCGGCGTGTTCGGTGCGAACAGCAAGCTGCCTTGCAGGTTTGCACCGGGTGCCAGGTCGATATCGACGGGATGAATGACATCGCCTGCCGCGCCGGTTAAATCGAGGCCGGGCAGGCTGAGCGTGAATTCTTCGCCGCCACCGTCGTTCACTTGGAACGCAATCGACGAGACGTTGATCGGTTCGCTGCCGTCGTTGGTGAGCGTGAGCGTTTGAACGAAGCCGGCTTCGCCCAGCGGCACGTGGCCCCAGGATACAAACGTCGGATCGAGCGCAAGTTGACCCGCGCTGAGTTGCACGACTTCGATCGCCGAAATCTTCGGGTTTTGCGCGACCTTGGCGAGTTCGATGACGATGTCGCCGTCGAGCACTTGCAGGTCATACGTTTGAATCGTGGCCGTGCGAAAGCCCGCTGCTGCGGCGATATCAAAGTTATCGAGTACGAGATTACCGTTCACGAGCACATCGAAGACGCGCACGCCGGGGTTCTGTGCGCCAGACCAAATCTCTGCAAAGTGCATCCGAACGCGATAGGTACCGGGATCGACCGGCAGCGTGAACATGAGGTTTTGCGTGCTGCTTTCGATGAAGCGCTCGGTCTGATAGAGCGTATCGTCGTCGGTGTTGTCAATTGCCGCGGAACTCGAATAGGTGCCGCCGCTGTTGTAATAACCGGCGTCGGACGACCAGAGATTGCCGACGCCATCGGTGTAATTCGGGCCGCCGGCGTTCAGGCGATAGATCACGAATTCATCATTACCACCGGTTTCTTCGATCAGCGTGACCGACACGCTGTCGGTGGCTTCGGGGCCGGGAATCGGTTGATGGCTCGTGTCGGCAAAGAACACCGTCACGGTGTAGGTGCCGGGCGGCAGCGGGCCGAGCGTGGTCGAACCGTTGAGGTTCATGTTCATCGTCGGTGCTTCGTCATCGAGCTGAATGTGTACGTGGTTGACGGTGCTTAAATCACCCGTTGATGCCCACGATACGTTGATCGTGTCGCCGACGATCGTGCTGTTGTTGGTTGGGTTGGTGATGGCAATCGTCGGCGGCGTGGTAACCACTTCTTCGGTGGTAAACGACACGCTGTCGGTTGCTTCCGGATTGGTGAGTTCACCATCGCCGCTATCGACGAGCGTTACCGTTAGCGTGTGGTTGCCGGGCGCGACGCTGTTAAAGGTGAGCGAACCTGAGAGGTTGAGGCTCATTTGCGCGGGTTCGTCGTCGAGCTGCACGTGTACATGATCGACGCCGCTGAGGTCGCCACTGGTTTGCCATTGCGCGACAAAGCTGGTGCCCATCAGTGTTGCACCGTTGGTCGGCGCGAGGATGTTAACCGTTGGCGGCAACGGTGCGGCGTCTCCTAAGATTTCGATGCCGGAGACTTTGGGATTCTCAAAGTTGTGAATGAACTCAATGTTGAGCGTGCCGTCGGTTACCGTTGTTTCAGATTCGTGCACGTCTGCCGTGAGCGGGCCGACTTCCGCGACGATGTCGTAGTCGGTCAGTACCGTCGCGCCTTCGATGGCCACATCCATCACGCGCCGCGCGGGTTGCGTCCAATACGTCTCGGCAAAGTGCAATCGCACGGTATAGCTTCCCGCCGCGACGGGGAAGTTGAACATCATCTCGGGCGATGAGGACGAATCCCAACGGCAGGAGCGATACAACTGATCGTTGTCGGTGCCGGCAATCTCGGTGCTGCTGTTAACGACCGAACTGTTGCCGATGTTGTAATAACCGGCGTCGGATTCCCATGTGTTGCCGATGTTGTCGGTGAACGTGGGGCCGCCGACGTTGATGCGATACAACGCATCGTCGCCATTGGGTTCGGGAACAAGCGTAACGGTGACGACCTTCGTCGCTTCCGGGTTAAGCAGCGGCGCTTGGCCGACGTCGACCAACGAGACCGTGATCGTGTAAGTGCCGGGTATGAGCGGCAACGCGACCATACCGTTGAGCGGCAGCAGCGTTTGTGGGTTTTCTTCATCGAGTTGCACATGCACGTGCGATGCGTCGGTGAGGTCGCCCGAACTGGTCCACGAGACCATGATCTCGTCACCGGTGATGGTGGCACCGTTGAACGGCGAGGTTAGCGTGAGCGTCGGCGGTTCGATCGGATTGCCGGTCGACGTGAAGCCGACGCTGTCGTACGCCTCAACATTGGGCAGATTCTGGTGGTTGGCATCAACGATGTTGATCTCAAACGTATGCGGGCCGGGGGCTACGCCGGTGAACGTAAAGCTGCCGGTCAGATCGGGCCGCATGATGATGCCGCCGTTGTCGAGCCGCAGGTGCACGTGATTTGCGTCGGTTAGATCGCCCGTCGTTTGCCATTGCACGGTGATGGCGTTGCCGTTGATCGATTCGCCTTCGGTTGGAGACGTAATGTTGATCGTCGGCGGGTCGGGTGTGTTATCGACGGTGATGAAACTAACGGCGTCGAACGCTTCGGCGTTGGTAAGGTCTTGATGATTCGCATCGACGAGATTGACTTCAATCGTGTGCGCTCCTGCCGCGACACCGCTAAAGGTGTACGAACCGCTGAACGTGGGCCGCATGATGATGCCGCCGTTATCGAGGCGCAGGTGGACGTGATTGGCGTTTGCCAAATTGCCGGATGATTGCCACTGCACCGTCACTTCGTCGCCGTCGATCGATGCGCCTTCAGAAGGTGCGAGGATCGTGACGGTCGCCGGAACGGGCGGTTCGGCGTCGGTCGTGAAGTTGATGACTGCCGACGCTTCGGGATTGGTCAGGTTTTGATGAATCGCATCGACGAGGTTGACGTGTAACGTGTGTGAACCGGCAGCGAGATCGGTAAACGTATAGCTGCCGTCGAGATTCATCTGCATCACAATGGGCTGATCGTCGAGTTGCAGATGCACGTGGCTGACTTGCGACAAGTCGCCGGTGGATGCCCACTGTACGGTGACGGCCGAATCGGAGATGACCTGACCTTCGGTCGGGCTGATTACGTCGATCGTCGCCGGCGTCGGTTGCACCGGCGTATCACTGAGGATTTCGATGGCCGAAACCTTCGGGTTCTCGAAGTCGTGCAGGAACTTCACGTTCAGCACACCGTCGGACACGGTCGTTTCAAACTCACGAATTTCTGCCGTGAAGGCGCCGACTTCGGCAACGAGGTCGAGGCCGCTAATCACGTTGGTGCCTTCGACGGCGACGCCGAAGACGCGGCGATTTGGCTGCGTCCAATAGATTTCCGCAAAGTGCAGGCGCACGGTGTAGTCGCCGTTGGTTACCGGGAACGAATACACCATTTCGCTGCCGGACGCCGAATCCCAGCGACCCGTTTGGTAAATCGTGTCGATATCGGTGTTGGCAATTTGCGTTGATGCGTGAACGTTCTCTTTTTTGCCGGTGTTGTAGAAGCCCATGTCGGACATCCACAAGTCGCCGTTCGGATCGACGTAGTTCGGGCCGCCGGCGTTTACGCGATAGTAGGCGGTAACCGGTGCGTTGAGCGCGATTTGAGTTATACAGGTCACGCTGCAACCGTTGTCGTCGGTGACGTCAACGCTATAGAAACCGTTTTGGTCGACGGTTACGATGTTGTTCGTTTCGCCGCTATGAGGCCAGAAGTAAGATTCGTATCCCGGCGTTGCGGTTAGCAGAACGTCGGTCGGCTGAAAGGTCGGCGCGATCACGAGAGACGGCGGCAATGCCGAGTTGGTATCGATCGTGATTTGATCGGCACCGCCGAAGCCATCGCTAACGGTTACCACGAATTGATCGACAGGTTCGTCGACATCCTCGGCTTTGTAACAAAGCGTGACTTGCCCGCCGATGCTACCGTCGACGAAACTTGCCGTGCCGAACTCGGGTTGGGTTGCGATCGACCAGATCAGGTTTTCGGTATCGCCGAGATTCGGGTCGACGGCTTCCAGTTGAATAGAATTGCGCGCGCTGGGGCACGCATCGCAGAAGACATTGTTGAGTAGCGCAATTTCGCCCGTCGTGATCTGCGGCGCGAAGTTACAGGGGCTACCCATTAGGATGCCGACGAAGCCGGGAATGTCGTCGACCGTAATGAGATCGTCGGCGGCGCACTGATCGCCCGGCGAACCGATATCGGCGGCGTCGAGTTCGTCCGCCGTCGGTGTTTGCGGATTCACGATCAACTCGATGAAGCTCGGAATATCCGCGCCGTTGGTTTCGCCGTCACCGTTGGTATCGCCCGGTTCGAACGCGCCGCAAGAAGCGGCACACATAAACACGAGCGCGCAGCACATGCGCGCGGTGATCGACCACGTATCGATGAAATGATTCTTGAGCGGCATTCGTTCCCCGTCACGAAAAGGCCAAGAGTCTGCGCGGATTGTCCCCCACAAACCGCACCGATTATACTCAGCCGAAATTGCGATTAGAAGCCTCATTATCGGTTGGGCGTGGCTTTTCGCTGCTTATCGCCCGTTAGCCGAACCCGCCTTCGGGAGGTCAAATGATTCCGTATTCGAATTCACGCTGTTTGTCTTACTCAATGTCGATCGGCCACCGTTTTATTGCGTTTTTTGCGGTCGTGGTGCCGATGGTCGTGTTCGGCTGCGGTGACGGTACGTCCACATTTCCGAATCTGACGGGCGACGTTCTGATCGAGGGCCGCGTCCGAGACAGCAGCGGATTCGGGATTCCGGGCGTAATTGTGGCTGCCAGCGGTGTGCGCGAGGCCGGAGTGACCGACCCCGCCGGACGCTATCAGGTGGCGGTTCCGGGCGGTTGGTCGGGGACGATTCGACCGGAAAAGCAGGACTTTGTGTTTTCACCGACGGAAAAACAGATGGATGCGGCCGGGCAGAATGGTGTCGATTTCTTGGCAACCATGCGCTCGTCGCCAACGACATACAGCGGCCCGCAAGTCGATTTATGCGGCGATCCGAAATCGAATGAAATCGCCACCGCGTCAGATTTAACGATCGACGCGCCGCAAGTGGTGCGAATAACCGACGGTGGTTCGTCGGCAGACGTGCGGTTGGATGGTTCGGCTAGTAACCTACCCGATGGCAGTCGCATCGAATGGCGCAGCGGTGGCGTACCGATTGCGTTTGAGTTGACGGCAACCGTCGAACTGCCTGTGGGGCGTCACGATGTTGAGTTGGTATCGATTCAACCGAACGGCATGGAGCGTTCGCGGTCGGTCATTATCAACGTGATCACGGAAGGGCCGCAGACGATCTACGTCGATGCAGATCATCCGTCGGCGAACGATGCGAACACGGGCAACGCCGAGACACCGCTGGCCACGATACAAGCGGGCGTGGACAAGGCGCGAGCGGGTGATGTTGTCGTGGTGCGTTCGGGAAGTTATTACCGAAACCATACATCGGTGAATCGACCTGTTGTGACGATGGAGAACCGACATGGCACAGAGGAGCAGCCGATTACGATCACGGCGGATACTGGCGCGACACCGCGCGTGACCGGCATGCGTCCGGGAGCGGAGCGCGGCAACACGGGGTGGCTAATCGTCGATTCGTCATGGATCGTGATTAACGGTTTCCACTTTGAAAATCTCAACGGCGTGGGCTTAGATATCGAATCGACAGCACCGGGGGCGACGCATCATATCGACGTGTTGGAATGTAGTGCCGAGCGGTGTAGCCAAGGGCCGAACACGTTTGTCGGTGCGCTGCGAGCCGTCGGGCCGGTGCGGAACGTTTCGTTCAAGAATTGCATGATATCGAATAGTAGTAGTGGCATTGTGCTACGCGAATCGCCTGTGCAAACGCGCGAAACGGCAGCCGTGCCGCCCAAGGCGGGCAATAACGCGCTGGGTTCGCCGAGCGGACAATACACGAGCGACTTGGCCGAGTCGGCTTGGGCCGATTGGTGTGGTTGGGATCAGATCGCACCGAAGCATTGCACGATCGAAAACTGTTTGAGCTTTAACAATCGCCAAGTGCCCGAACATAGCGATGGGTTCGGCACACGCTACGCGACGCACTGCATCATCAAAGACAATATCGCGTTCGGTAATGCCGACGATAACTTCGATCTGCTAGGCGGCACGCACCTAACGGTGACGGGCAACATTGCGTTTAACGGCAATCCGGAAAACACGGAAGCGGGCGACGGCAACGGGATCAAGGTCGGCGTACGCGGCGGGTTGGATTGTTTGGTGGCGTTTAACATTTCGTTTGATAACCGGCGGATGGGGTTGGACATGGGCGATACGGAACGCGGCCGTGTGTTTCATAACACGATCGTCAACAACGGCGACGCGCACGGTAACGGGTTTGGCATGTGGTTTGAAGGTGGGCGGTCGAGTTCGGGCCATCAGGTGATGTTTAACATCTTGCAGGGCAACGGGCTTAACACGTCGCGCGGTGATTACGGCGCGGCGCGACATGTGAGCTTTGTCGCCAGCGATTACAACAGCATGAGCGATAGTCATAGCCATAACTTCGCCGGGCCGAGTGGAAGCCACGATCGCGTGGGTGACAACGTTGAGTTTGTGAACGCGGATGCAGCAATTAGCCCGCTGTTTACAAAGGGGATGTCGATCACCCAGCGCATGAATCTCGTACGACAGCAAGTGCGCAACAAATTCAAGCTCGCGCCGGGCAGCCCATTGCGCGGATCGGCGACAGTGGTTGGCGGGGTGAATGACGGCGTGACGAGGCCGGGCAGTCATTGGGGTGCGGTGCAGGAATAGGTTGTATTTTTTGAATGGGTTCGCTCGAGTCTCGTTCCCATCGTCCCGCTGGGACGAGATCATCTCTATTTTCATTTACATCCAGCAGTGAACTGCTGGGCTATTTTCGGTGCATCCCTATCGGGATGCGAAGATTTTTCTTTCGGAACGCCACGATCAATCCTTCGTTCACATCAAACCAAGCCCGCAAAAATGGGTGGGGAGCGATGATGGACGCCGGCTGGGGGGACGGCGCGGACGCCCATGCATCGCATCCCCATCGTGAAAAGGAGAAGCGTTGCGGCGCCACCCGCGCAACGATCATCGAATTGCTAGCCGACAGTTGCCTGGGTACATATCCGCCGTTGGTATCGGTGCGCGTTGGAGGCACACGCGCCGAAGACCTACCGCCTTGGGCTGCGGCACGACGGACCGACGTCAATCCGCAAAGGCGTGGGCAGATTCGTTGCCCTGCAGATCCGCCCATTGCACCGCGATGAGGATGACCGAGAAGGCCAAGACTCCCGCAGGTAGGGCAAAGTCGTAACTCGTGGTGAGCGAACTGATAGCTGCACCGACACCGTTGGTCGGGTGGGCCGCAAGAATCGCTAAGGCAGCCGTAATGAGACAGCCGCCGTGAAGGCCGGTGACGAGGACCGTCGTCTGACGGTACATCGTAAGGCCGAGTGCCATGCAAAGGCCGGCACCGCAAATCGCGCTTCCGATGCGTATCTCGAGCACCGGCGTGAGATCGACGACGACGATCAACGTCGCGAGAAAGCCGATGACGCCGAAGAAGCCGAGCGCTGCGCGTTTCTCAAAGAGCCACGCGCAAAGCGGTAGCACCAATAGCACGGAAATGCTTAAGACGATTGGTGGAATCGGTAAGGCATCGCGGAAGGCGCTGTCATGCGACGCGAACGCCAACAGGCCTGCCAGTACGATCGTGTCGAGCAAAATCAGCAAACGCATGATGCGCCAGCCGAAGAAGCCATACACGCAACCGGCCAGCGCGAGTAAAACCGCGAACCCGGTACCTAGGTGGGCAAAATATTGAGTGATGTATTGCACGGGTCTTCCTCTCGTTGCGCCGCCAGATGCAAGCGAGGTTCACCATGCCTCCTAATCCTTACACGTTGAATAAAACTTACGATCCAGAATCGTCGCCGTCCGAGGAAGGCAAGATTTTTTTCGGGAAGCGCGCTTCCTTGGCCTGCCATATCAGACCCACGACCCAAAGCCCGAGAACAACGTATGCGGGGACGTGTGGTTGGGCGAAGATCGCATCGCGCATATCGGGCCACTTGCAACATATCAGCGTGCAGCCCGCCAGCACGGCAAGGTTGGCCCCGAGGAAGCCGAGCCAGAGAATGGCGAATGTTTGCAGCGCCCAGTAGGCAAGCGCCGCGCCAAGAACGGCGGCGGAGATGGGCAGGATCCACGCGAAGAAATCAAAATTGCGCACCGTCGCGGCGATGTTCTCACCGATGCGCGACAGTTGCGTGCGCCAATCGGGGTTCTGATTGTTTTGCTGTTGTTCCGGCGTGGGCAACTGAATGCGCGCCTTCTCGACGTCGACCGGCCCGTTCATTTGCTCGGGCTGCGGCAGGTACGAACTGAGATCGCCGCGACCGAGCTGCAACGTTAGGCCGATGGCAAACAACACGACGACCGATCCCGTGGCAAGCCAAAGCTTGTACGTTTTATAAGCCAGCGCAGTGGACGCGATAGACGTGATGGCAATCGTGATCGGGCCGGGCAGACCGAACGCGTTGGATAGGTAGTAGCCGACGTAGCCGCCAAACAGCAGCGCGAAGGCCATCACAATCTGGCGCTCGAACTTACCACCGCGAAATACGAGGCCGATTCCGAGGCCGACCGCGAAGAGGGCGCCGACGATCACTTCGGGCGTAGCCGCAATCGGCGGCACGCAGTGCTCCATCAGTTGGCGGAACGCTTCGATCCAGCGTTCGCTTGCCATTTCAGTGGTCGTTTGTGCGAGCAACATTTCATTCATCCAATAGTGGCCCCGCCTCTGGCCCCACGCGAGAGATTATATGGTAAACGCAGACGATGGCTGCGGCTCTCGCCGTGGATATTGCCGGCGACTGAATGACTGGAGGCCCCGCAATTTCCTGGATTAGTGCGTGCCCGCCGCGTAGTTGGGGCCAGCCGTCTGGATCGAGTCGCTAAATGAGCGGATATCGACGAACGGGCGGTTGATGTCGATGCGACCGTAATGGTCGTAGAGCCGTCGCAAAAGGGCGAGTTTTTGTCCGGCCGAGTTTTCGACGCCCATTTCTTCGTGCGGTGCGCGGCCCCACCAAATGCGCGAACCGGGGCGGTCCGTTGCGATGACCAGATGCGGCTGTGTCTGCGTGATGCGACCTTGATAGTTTTCCACGTTGATGCTGGCGACCTGATCGCGATAGGGCTGACGCAGCAGCATGCGCGTGAGTTCGAGCCCGGTCTGCAAATCTTCACCGGGCCAGTAATGACCCACCACTGGCTCTGGGGCTTCAACGCCGCGAATGAGAATGCCCACAGGCGGCGACCATTGACTGACGCGATACTGACCGGGCAGGCGAATGCCTTCGTCGTCGACGCGATAGAAGTACTCGCCCCAACTCACGAATGCACGCGGATAGCGAAACGTGCAATTCACGCTGATGCGACCGTTGGGGCGCACGATGACGCGATTGACCCTCTTGATCCAGGCGATGTCATCGACCGAGCGCGGACCGGTTTGGCTGAGCGTGCTGGCGATGCGCTGAGCAAGCGAATCGTCTAGTACGCGGTCGTTGGCCGTCAGCGCGATGGCGCTTTCGAGTCCGCGGAACACCGAGTCGTAGGAATCGGCCTGCAAAAAGGGCGGCACGTCTTCCCAGTCGATCCAGAGTTCCACACGCTCGAAATGCGTCAGACGGTGAACGTGACTGCGCAGACTGTATAGCCCCCATACGCAACCGGCACCCACGACGCTGACGAGCAACGCCACGAGGGCCGCCCGACGAACGGGGCGGTAGTCTTCCGACCCGAGCCGCGCGAATATCTCAAACGCGGCGGGAATGTCGGACGCCTTCTTCTTATTTCGTTTCTTTTTAGCCGCCGGCAACGGTCGGACTTCCTCCCAGGCGATTGGCTGTTATTGCTGCACGACGTTACTGGCCTTTGAGAGCGGCAAAGCGCCGGTCGATGGCCATGTTGACGATGCGCAGGCATAAATCCGCCATGTCGATACCGGCCTTGGCTGCGGCTTTGGGGAGCAGCGAGTGCGACGTCAGGCCGGGAATCACATTGACTTCCAGCAGTCGTGCATCGCCGACCTGATCGTCCACGCGCCAATCGACGCGTGAAAAATCGCGACAGCCGAGCAATTTGTGCGCCGCCAAGCTCCAATCGACTATGCGGCGCTGCAGGTCATCGGGCAGATCGATGTCGAATCCGTACTCTGTATCTTCATCGACATATTTGGCCTCATAATCGTAGAAGTCGCGCCGTGTGCGAATTTCGATCATCGGAAGGGCCGTTTCGCCAAGGATGGAGACCGTGATCTCCTTGCCGGGGACGAATTGTTCGATCAGGCATTGGTCGTATTGTTCGAGCGTGAGCTCGAGGGCGGGGCGTAATTGGGTGACGTCGCGGACGATGTGGCAGCACAAGCTGCTGCCTTCGGCGACAGGCTTGACGACGACGGGCAGGTTCCAAGCCGCCATCGCTTCGCGAATGTTGTCTTTGGTGACCACGGCGTAGCGCGCCGTCGGGATACCGGCCTCCATACACTTTGCCTTAGCTGTGGCTTTGTTCATGGCGAGTGCGCAACTGTCAGGCCCCGAACCCGTGTAGGCGAGGCCGCGCTGGTCGAGAATCTTTTGGACCTGACCGTCCTCGCCGAACGTGCCGTGCAAGGCGATGAAGACGCAGTCGACATCGCGGGCAAGAGCACCGAGATCGTCCGGCGCGATGTCATCGACGGTGACGTCGTGTCCGCGACTTAGCAATGCATCTGCGACGGCACCGCCACTTTGCAGGCTGACATCGCGCTCGCCACCGGGGCCGCCGGCGAGAACCGTGATCGTGAGTTTGTCGGTATCGCGCCGCGACCGAATCGACGGTTGTGCGGCGTCGGTGTTGGTATGGGCATCCATGCTGTGCAGCTTCCTCGCGCCTCCGAGCGCGGTGGCGTGTTGCGGTTACCAGATCTTGACTTCGGGTTCGAGTTCGACGCCGGAGCTTTCAAAGACCCGCGTACGGATTGTTTGGATCAACTCGCGCACGTCGCGCGCCGAGCCGCCACGGTCTGCCATGGCAAAGTTGGCGTGTTGCTCGCTGATAAACGCACTACCGATGCGAAACCCCTTGAGGCCCGCGCGGTCGATGATGCGCCCAGCCGAATCGCCGTCCGGATTGCGGAAAATGCAACCAGCGCTGTGGCCAGACATAGCCGGTTGGGTTTGTTGTTTGTAATCCCAAATCTCGCGATAGCGTTGTTTGAGTGTTTCGGGGTCGGTCGGTGCAAGCTCGAATCGAACGCCGACAACAAACCGTTCGCCGATGTCGCTTTGGCGATAAGCAAACCCCATGCGCTCGTGCTCGATCGTTTCGATGTCGCCGTCACTGTTCATCAGCTCGACGCTACGCACGGCCTTCGCGATATCGCCGTACTTTCCGCCGCAGTTCATCGCGATACCGCCACCGACCGTGCCGGGGATTCCGGCAAGTTGTTCGAGACCGGCTCTGCCCGCGCGCACGGCGCTGCGCGTGAGTTCGGTCATGTCGACGCCGCCACCAGCGAAACCCTCGTTGACGTCGTAGCGGGCGAACTCACCTTGATCGAGACGCAGTACAACGCCGCGTACGCCTTCGTCGGGCACGAGCAGATTGGCGCCGAGGCCGAAGATGCGCAGCGGCATGTCGGCTTCGCGGGCTGCACGAATGACGGCGCGGAGTTCGTCGACGCTGCGGGGACGAATGAGATACTCCGCCGGGCCGCCGAGACGAAACCACGTGAGCGGTGCCAGCGGCACGTTGCGCGCGACGATCTCAGGCGGCAAGTCGGTGAAGCAGGTCATCGGTGACTTTCCAAACATCGCCGGCACCCATCGTGAGAATCACGTCGTCGGGTTGGGCGTGCGTTTTCAGATAGGCGGCGATTTCGGTGAGCGTGGGGATGTAGTCGGCATTGCCGCCGTGGGCATGTACGCGGTCGACCAAGTCCTGAGCGCAGACGGCGTCGCGCATGGTTTCGGAATCGCGCACAAAGTATATGTCGGGGATCAGTAGGCGATCGGCCAATCCAAAACTCTTGGCGAAATCGTTTAGCAGAAAGCGCGTGCGCGAATGTTGGTGCGGTTGAAACACCACCCATAAGCGACGACCGACGTAACGTTCCTTCACGGCTTTGAGCGTGGCCTGAATCTCGGTGGGGTGATGACCGTAGTCATCGAGCAACGTGATGCCGCGCACTTCGCCGACATGTGTCATGCGGCGTTTGGCGCCTTCAAACGTGTTGAGGGCGGCGGCGATCTGCTGCGGTTCGACGCCCGCACGGTAAGCGAGGGCCGTCGCGACCAACGCGTTGGCCGCTTGATGGCGACCGATCAATTCGCCGAGTTGGGCGCGGAAGAGATGCTCGCCGTTGAATATCACATCGAATTCGTAGTTACCATTCTTATGGATCGGGTCGGCGGCTTGCCATGTGACGCCTTTACCGAAGCCGAACGTTTGCACTTCGCAGCGCACGCCGGAGATGACTTCCGCCACGTGGCGGTCTTCACCGTTGGCGATCAGGATGCCATCTTCGGGAACCAACGACGCGAAACCCCGGAAGGCTTCGATGATTCCGTTGATGCTATCGAAGCAATCGAGATGGTCTTCCTCGATGTTGAGAATCGCCGCGTGTTTGGGCGAGAGATTCAAAAAGGAATGATCGAACTCGCAGGCTTCGACGACCATATCGGGGCCGTTGCCGACGCCCGAGCCGCCGCCAAGCTGCGGCACGTGTGCGCCGACGACGAAGGTCGGATCGTGACCCGCTTGGCGCAAGATGTATGAAAGTAGTGCGGTCGTTGTGCTCTTGCCGTGCGTGCCGGCGACGGCGTACGACGTGCGGTAGCGCATCACCTGGCCAAGCATTTGCGAATACTTGATGCATGGGATGGTGCGGCGTCGCGCTTCAACGAGTTCGGGGTTCTCGGGTTTGATTGCGGCCGAGTACACCACGAGGTCGCAATCGGATGCGACGTTCATCGGTGCTTGGCCGATGCGGACCGTCGCGCCCATTTCTTCGAGCGTGGTCTGACCGTTGAATTCGCGCAGGTCGGAGCCGCTGACAATCGCACCGCTGCGAATCAACACGCCGCCAAGGCTGGACATGCCGCAGCCGCCGATGCCGATGAGGTGGATGCGTTTGGCAGCGAAGGGGCTGGACCAATGTTCCTGATGGCGACGACCATTTTGCCGGGCGAAGAGCTTGGAGATGCCGTTGGATTTTTGTTGCGAATCGCTCGGAATGGATGTCGACATGCGGGAGCCACCTCCGTGTGGGGCAAATGCTGAATGAGCGGTTTGCTTCGTCCGTAGCGTGCCGAGGGCGACGCGAATTCCGCTCGATTTTGTAGGAAACCATCCTATGCGGTTACGAACCGCACGGGCAAGGGGTTCGGCGGCGCAGGAATTGCTGGAATCGTGGATTTCACACGCGTCGCCCTCATCAGATATCGGGAGTGCGTGCGCATGCGCTTGAACCTGTGATTTGTTGACGGTTTAACGATGCGACGCTAATCGAGTTCGTCGTCATCTTCACCGTCGGCCATGGCGATGAGGCGCGTGGCAATGAGGTGGGCGGCGTCGTGGCGACCGGCGGCGCCGGCGATGTCGGCCATGCGTTCGCGGCGATGTTCTGACTTGATCAGGCTTTCTAATTCGCGTTGCAGTTTCTTGGCGTTCTTGCGTGCGTCGTTGACGTCTTCGACCACGATTGCCCCATTTTGTTCGCTCAGGATGCGGGCGTTATCGAGTTGATGTTTGGCGCGGTCGTGCGGATACGGCATCAGGATCGACGCGCGACCGACGGCAGTGATTTCGGCAAGCGTGGATGCACCCGCGCGCGAAATGATGATGTCTGCCGCGCCAATGCATTGTGCCATCTTTTCGGTGAAGGCCAGCACTTTGGCATCGACGCCTTCTTCGGCGTAGCGCTTCTTGCAAACTTCCAAATCGTTGTCGCCGGTTAGATGCAACAACTGCCAGCCGCGTTGAGCGCGCCAGAACTCGCACAACTCCAAGACGGCCATGTTGATCGACCAGGCACCTTGCGATGCGCCGGTAACCAGCACCGTTTTCTTACGCGGGTCGAGCCCCATGGCGCGGACGTCCTTGGCTTGATCGACGTTGGCGAACTCGGGGCGCACGGGGCAGCCGGTGCAACTGATTTTGCGCGACCGACCGATGAGATCGATCGTGTCATACCATTGCACGAAGACGCGATCGACCTTGGGTGCGAGATACTGATTGGCGCGGCCGGGCGTGGCGTCTGGGTTAAAGAGTGCCGTGGGGATTTTCAGATCGCTACCGGCGACGATGGCCGGGCCGGCGGCGTAACCACCGAGGCCGAGGATCATCGCGGGTGGTCGATTCTTAAATGACGCTTTGGCTTTGGTGATGCTCTTGCGCCATGCGGCGAAAAAGCCGATGGCTTTGAGCGGATTGGTGCTAAACGGTCTGACGTCTTGTTCGACGAGGGAATAACCGCGCGGCTCTGTGAGGCGTTTGTCGATGGGGCGCGGCGTGCCGTAAACGAAGATTTCGAATTCGGGGCGTTTGCGCAATAGCTCGTCGGCGACGACGAGGCCGGGATACAGATGCCCGCCGGTACCCCCGCCGGCCAAGACAAACAATGGACGTTCAGAATCGCTCACAGGGATATTCGCTCCTCCACCCGGTAGGTTGTTGCCCGCAATGGCCGCACCGCCAAAAGGATGTTAGCGGATGGGAGCGGGGGCTTCAAAGTAGGCGTGTTGGTGGACTGTTGGCGTATTAGACGCCGCAAGGGTTGGAAAAGTTTCTTAAGTTGCCGGAGCGATGATGTGTAGTGCCGGGTTGCTGTCGTCGTTCGGCGCAGATGGTTCATTTACGGGGTAGCTTGACGGATGGGCGCGGGCGACGTTGGCGAGCATGCCGACGAGGACGCTGAAGAAGATGACGCCGGTGCCGCCGGCCGAGATGAGCGGCAGACTGATTCCCTTTGTCGGAACTGAGACCGTGACGACGGCGATGTTGATCGCGGCTTGCAGGCCGATGGTGAGCGTTGCGCCGAGGGCAAACAATCGACCGAACGCGTCGGGCGCGTTTTGCGCCGCGAGGCGACCTTGCCAAACGATAACGGCAAAAAGACCGATGACACCGAGACCGCCGACGATACCTAGCTCTTCGCAAATAACGGCAAAGATGAAATCGGTGCGCGCTTCGGGAAGATGGCCATACTTTTGTACGCCGGCACCGAGGCCGCAGCCCCACCAATCACCCGATGCGATACTCATCAGCGACTGCAATGGCTGATAGCCGGCACCTTGGGGATCGGCTTCGGGATCGAGAAACGCAGTGAGCCGCTTCATGCGGTGAGATCGATCGAAGATAAGATAAATAAACCCGGCGATCGCGGGCATGCTTACGAGGCCCAAGTGCCAAAGCTTTGCACCCGCCGCGATCAAGATACCAAAGCCGACGGCACCTAACAGCACGGCCGTGCCGAAGTCTTCAATACCGACGAGGCCGACGAATGTGCCGATGAGCAGGCACATCGGTAAGAAGCCGAACCAGAATTTGCGAACATGGGGGCCGATGGCGCCGCAAATAGCGGCCAGCAACATCACCAAGCTGAGCTTCGCAATTTCCGACGGTTGAAATCCGAGGCCGATGCTCGACGGACCAACGGGCAACCAGCGCCGGGCACCGTTGCGCACTTCGCCGAACTGCGGCATCAACACCATGACGAGCAACGCAATGGACGCGAGGCCGAGGAACAAGGCCGGTTGTATGAAGCTGCGACGGCGTAGGTTCCAGCTTTGGTACGGGCAGAGCGAGACCATCAACATGGTGATGAGTGCGACAAAGGAAAAGAGGGCTTGGCGCAGCGGCGGGCTCTTGAGGAAGCCGTCAGCGAAGGGGCCTTCGGAGAGGCTTTCCGTTGCGGAGAATACCATCACGACGCCCAATGCCAGCAGCGCTGCAGCGGTGATGAGAATGGCGGAGCTTTGCGCCGAAGGTTGGCTGTGTAAGCGAATCAAGCGTGTCCCCTGTGTGCAAAACTTGCCACTATCTGAGTATCGGCGGCGCGGCTCATCGAAGTTTGGTGATGGCCAACGCGACTACGGCAAAAACCGCGCCCAATAGCCAAAAGCGCGTGACGACCTGGGTCTCCTTCCAGCCTTTCACGTGAAAATGGTGATGGATCGGGGCGATCAGAAATAGCCGCTTGCCCTTGGTCGCTTTGAAATAACTCACCTGCAAAATGACAGACATGGCTTCGATGACGAAGACACCGCCGACGATTAGCAGCATGAGTTCTTGCCGCAATACGATGGCGACGTAGCCGATGAGCCCGCCCAATGGCAGCGAGCCCGTGTCGCCCATGAACACCTGCGCCGGGGCCGCGTTATACCACAGGAAACCCAAAACGGAGCCGAGCATCGCGCCGCACAAGACGGCCAATTCGCCGGATTGGGGAATGTGCGAGTATTGCAAATATTCGGCGACGCGCAAATCGCCGACGGCAAACGAAAGTAACATGAAAACGAAGCAGCACATGGCCACGCAGCCGGAGGCGAGGCCGTCCATTCCGTCGGTAAGGTTGACGGCGTTGGACGTGCCCGTGACGACGAAGATGGTTGCGATGATGAAAAGCCACCACGGAAGTAGAAAAGGATCTTCGAGATTGCCCTTGATGAACGGGATGGAAAAGATGCGGTAATACTCGATGCCGGGGCCTTCGATATTGCGGTCGCCGTGATACAGGATGAAGAAGCCGAGCACGACGCCGAGGCCGATTTGGAAGAGCATTTTTTGATAGAACTTGAGGCCGTCGCGCGAGTTGTCTTTGCCTTTGAGCAGCAGCTTGTAACGGTCGTCGATAAAGCCGAGCACGCCGAGCCAAACCATGCAGAAGCCGGCGAGGTGGATGTAGAATACGGTGAGATCGGCGAGCAGCAAGACACCCGTAGCAATGCCGCCGAGGATCAGCACGCCGCCCATGGTGGGCACGTTTGCTTTGTGGGCCGTGAGTTCGTTGAGTGCTTTATGCTCAAAGTCGGGAATATCGCCGCATTTTTTCTTCACCAAAGCGCGAATCGTTAGTGGGCCCAACAACAGCACGAACAGAAACGACACCAGAATCGCAATGGTCGCACGAAAGAGCGGGTTCTGATACCCGTAGTGCAAATCCGATTCGTTGAGATATTCGAGCAGGTGAAAGAGCAATGCGAGCTTCCTTGGTTGGCACGTGTTGCCGCGACCGACGTTCCCTTTTCTTGTGGTATCGGCGTTAAGTGACGGTCGCCATGTGTTCGCGATCCCAAGCTTCGATCGTGGGCATCAACTTCTCAAGCGCGACGCCGCGCGACGCCTTTAGCAACACGCGATCGCCGCGCTGCAGCAGTTGCGGGAGTTTTTGCTGCAGGATTTCGACGGTCGGGAAGCTGTAGATGCGTTTGCGCGTGCCGGCGGTGCGCACGGCTCCATCGGCGGTATGTCTTGCGTACGCGCCAACGGTAATGATGACGGCAGCCGACGACCGACCGGCAGCTTCGCCGACGGCCTCGTGGCAGCGACCGGCAGCGGTACCGAGTTCGCGCATGTCGCCCAAAACGAAAACCTTGCGGCCGAATGTGCTGTCCTGATCGATTGCCTCAAAGGCGGCGCGCATGCTGCCGGGGTTGGCGTTGTATGCGTCGTTGATCACGCAGATCGATTCGTACTCTATGCGATTTAGCCGCATGGGCGGAGGGCTGGCTTTTTCCAACGCGCGGGCCATCGTGTCATGTTCGAGACGGAAGGCCGTGCCGATGGTGATGGCGGCTAAGGCATTGTGCACATTATGTTGGCCCATCAGCGGAATGCGATAGCGAAAGCGGTCGTTGATCACGAAGGATTGATGATCTTCGTGATGTTCGAGTTGGCTGATGCGCAACGGTGCGTCGGGGCTCATGCCGTATTGGATCGCGCGACACCCCGGCGGCAGGCGACGCGGCGCGAACGGCGCGGCTTGTTCGCTTAGCACGACAGTCGCGCGGCCGGTGAGATTGGGTAAGAACGAAAACTCTTCGGCGGCGACGCCTTCGATGCTGCCGAAGCCTTCGAGATGTTCTTCCGCGATCGAGGTCACGATGGCGTAATCGGGGCAGGCGATGCGCGAAAGCGTGGCCACTTCGCCGGGGGCGTTCGTACCGATTTCGGTAATGACGTATTGATCGGTCGGCGCAGCGGCGAGCAGGGTTAACGATACGCCGATGGCGTTGTTGAAGCTCTTCTCGGCGGCGGTGCCTTTCAAGCGAGCTTGCAACACCGCGTGTACCAAGTCTTTTGTTGTCGTCTTGCCGTTGCTGCCCAAGACGGCGATGACCTGCGCGGCCAGCGACCGACGATACCATGCCGCCAACTTACCCAGCGCCGCCAACGAATCGTTAACGAGCAGCACGCGGCCATCCCGATGTTGCGACGCGATGTCGTTGCAATCCACGACGACGGCGGCGGCACCTTTTTCCATCGCGGTTTCGATGAAATCGTGACCGTCAAAGTTGGGGCCGCGAATGGCGAAGAAGAGCGCGCCGGGCGCGAGCGTGCGCGTGTCGGTCGAGACCGATTCGGCGCGGGCATCGCTGGCCGGGCCGGCGGGCTTGGCTCGGAGGATGTCGCAAATTTCCAACAAACCGACGGGACGCATGTTATCTCCGGCTCAGCGCCGCGCGGGCGACTTCGGTATCGTCAAAGTGAATCTTCTCGCGACCGATGATCTGGTAATCTTCGTGCCCCTTACCGGCAATCACCAACGCATCGTGCGGTTTGAGTTGCTCGATGGCGTGTTGAATTGCTGCCGCACGGTCGGGTTCAGTTGTGCCGCGCGTGAGATCGTCTGCGGATAAACCGGCTTCGATATCGCGCAGGATGGCGAGCGGGTCTTCGGTACGAGGGTTGTCGCTGGTTATTACAAATCGGTCGGCCAACTCGGCAACGACGCGTGCCATCTTCGGGCGCTTGCCGCGATCGCGATCGCCGCCGCAGCCGAAGACGCACCAAAGATTGCCCTTCGTCAAGGGACGCAGCGATGACAGCACGTTTCGCAATGCGTCGTCCGTATGGGCGTAATCGACGAAGACAAACGGGCCGTCGTCGCGATTCGAATCGACGCGTTGCAATCGACCTGGGACGTGGGCGAGTTGTTGCAGGCCTTCCTTGATCGCAGCGACATCGATACCCAACTCGTTGGCGGCTGTAATGGCGGCCAACGCATTGCTGACGTTGTGCGGACCGGCAAGTTGCAATTCGAACTCGCCCTGCATGCGCTCGCCCGTGATGGTGAACCGTGACCCGCTTAGATCAGCGCGAGTGATTTTGGCTTGCACGTCGGCGGGTTGATGTAGGCCGAAGCGTACGACGCGGGCTTTGGTCGTTTGCGCCATAGCGTTTGCGTGTGGATCGTCGGCATTCACGATGGCGGCGGCTTCAGGCTTAAGTAGCTCAAACAAGCGCCGTTTGGCGACGAGGTAGTTTTCCATCGTGCCGTGATAGTCGAGATGATCCTGCGTAAGGTTGCTGAAGATCGCCACTGCAAAGCCGATACCGTCAACGCGATGTTGATCGAGGCTGTGCGACGATACTTCGAGGACGGCATGCCGTGCGCCGGCGGCGTGGCCGGTCATTAGGTGTTGCACGATCTGCACGGCATCGGGCGTGGTGAGCGGCGCGGGCAAACGCTGTGCGACGAGGTCGTAATGAATCGTGCCGAGCAGCGCGCACGACTGCGCCGCGCTTCGAATGATGCTTTGCAGCATGAATGCGATGGTGCTCTTGCCGTTGGTGCCCGTAATGCCCGCGATTTGGTAACCGGCGGCGACGGCTTCGGGCAGGCCGTATAGCGTGGCCGCCATGTGTGAGGCCGTTGCTCGTGCGTCGGTCACGTTCACCATAGTAGTGGTCGAGTCGACATCGGTGGCGGGTTGTTCGCTGATAACGGCGACGGCACCGCGGCGCATCGCGTCGTTGATGAACGCGGTGCCGTCGGCTTCGGTGCCGCGGATGGCGATGAACGTCGAGCCGGGACTGGCGCGGCGCGAATCTATACAAATGTCGTGAATGAGACGGTCTTCACCGGCGATGGGCGTGCCGGTGCCGAGACAACGGCCGACGAGTTCACTCAATTGCATCGAGCGCGGCGGCCGCGCATGCTCGATTCCGTTCTCGCATGCTTCCTGGGTCATAGAACCTGTATCTTATGTTGGCAAAGGTCTTGGCGAAATGCCGGAAACCCACATTACTATCCCCCCGATAGCGATTTGGTTCGTTGAATTTGGCGTTAATTGAACCGTGGGTTGTGATTATGTGTTTTACGTTGTGAGTTCTGCCCGGCAATTCACAGATCGCGCCGCGACTTGTGAGTTTTGCACGCGATCAATCGAACACTTCTTCTGACATCACCGTGTGTTCGATGCGGCTGCCATCCTTGTCGGGCGGAATGCCGAGGTACGTGACGGCACGTTTCACGATGTTGTAAACAACCGGGGCGGCGACTTGACCGCCGTAGTAACCGATCGACGCATCCGGCTTGCGCACGGCAACATAGACCACGAGCTGCGGATCTTCGGCGGGCACGCCCGCAACAAACGAGCTAACGTACGCGCGATCTTCATAACCGCGACCGTCGCTGCGGGCGATTTGGGCGGTTCCCGTTTTGCCGAACACTTGATGCGTGGCGGGGGCCTGATCGGCGCGCGACGAACGATTGACGACTTCGACGAGGATGTGCCGCATCTTATCGAGCGTGTCTTGCGAAAGGATCGGTTCGTCGGATTGGGCCGGTGCCATGTCGCGTAGTACGCGGCCGTTGGCATCGACGATGCCACGAATGACGTAGGGCGTGACCAACTTGCCGCCATTGCAGAAGACGGCAAACGCGCGGACGAGTTGCAGCGGCGTGACGGCAATTTCCTGACCCATCGGCAGGCTTGTCGTCGTGAAATCGTTCCAACGCACCAAGGGTCGCAATAGGCCATCGCTTTCACCGATAAGGCCGACATCGGTCGCGCCGCCAAAGCCGAAGCGGCGGATGTATTCATTCAAACGGCGATGACCGAGGCGAATGCCCAGCTTGCCCATGCCGATGTTGCTGGACTTGATCAGGATCTCTTCAAACGTGAGAAACTCGTAAGGATGGTGGTCGCGCAGCGTGCGGCGGCCTTCGGTCCATTCGCCGCCCTCGCAATCAAACATTTCGCCCAGGCGCGTTTCGTTTTCTTCGAGCGCCGCAGCGGCGATGAACGGCTTAAACGTGCTGCCCGGTTCGTACGGATCGGTGATCGCGCGATTGCGATAGCGTTCGGCGGGATAGTCGCGGTAGTGATTCGGATCGAATCCGGGATGATTGGCCATCGCCAGAATCATGCCGGTCTGCGGATGCATCACGATGGCGATACCGCTTTCGGCGTCGAAGCGATTGACGCCGTCGGCCAGCTCGCGCTCGACGAATGCTTGCATCTCGGCGTCGATGGTGAGCGAAACGTGATAGCCATCCCGTGCAGGGCGGTAACCATCTTCGGCAAGCCAGAAAGCCTTGCGTTTGCTATCACGCACGATTGTCTTAGAACCGTTCTCACCAGCAAGCCAATGTTCGCACTGGTGTTCGATCCCGCTCACGCCGGCACCATCCATCGAGACGAAGCCGACCAAGGAGCCAGCCAGCGGCCCCATCGGATAGGTGCGGTAAGGCTCGGTGAAGATGCCGAGGCCGTAGATGTCGGCAGCGCGGATTTCGCGAGCCTGTTCTTCGGTGATGCCGCGCTTAATGACGAAGAAACGGCGGTCGCCGGCGGCCATCAAGTCGGGAATGATCTCTTCGGCATTCAGGTCGAGAATAGTCGCGAGGATGAGGGCGGCTTCTTGCTTGTCCTTAAGGATTTTGGGGTCGGCAAAGACACTGCGGCGCAGGGTGGTGGCGGCGATGATGCGACCGCGATGATCGACGATCAGACCGCGACGGGCTTTGATCGGAATATCAGCACTGGTTTGCTTATGCACGCGCGCGGCAAGGCGCGGACCGTGTACGGCGTTGATAAAAATGAGTCGACCGCACAACACTGCTAAGACAAGCAGCAACAGGCCAAGCAGCCAGCGGGCGCGGATTGAAGTGGCGCGATCCTGCGCGGAATCCATCGTCCTTATCCTCCTTGATAAGGATGCATCATGCTCTGTGGATTGTACCCGCAAGTTGCGAGCGTTGCGAGTGGAAAGTGCAAATTATGTAAACGGCTATCGAGATATATCCGTCGGCGTGGGCGGGGCGAGATCGATGCCCAAGGCTGCGGCGCGATCGCGAATGGCCTGCGGTTCGCGCATCTGCGCCAGCTCGATTTCAATCGACCAAAGCGATTGCTCGAGTTTGATCGATTGGCTGTGCAAACCTTGGATGCGATGAGCCGACCGCGCGCCGGCACCGCGGATCAGGACCAGGCTGAGGCCCAGTACCGAAAGGATCAGCAATACCAGTAACGCGCGGGGTACGGTCATCTTGTTGCTTGCATGCCGTTAGTCGGCGAGTTCGCGGGAAAACGTTACCGAGTTGGTCGCAGGAATCGCTGACCGCGGAGCCGAATTTGACGCACTGGTCGGTTCGGATTCGAGAATCGGCAAGCGAATCTTGATGCCCGGCTTGAGCGTGTTCTTATCCGGCAGAATGTCTTTGTTGATCTTGTAAATCTTCAGATAGTGCCGGGTGCTGCCGAGTTCGCGTTGCGAAATGCCGCTGAGCGTGTCGCGATCCTTCACCTGATACCAAACGAAGTCGCGGCTGTCGCTCGACGTACGGTCGGCAAGACGCTTGTCTTCCGGCCGCGGTTCGGTCTTGGGCAACGGCACGCGCGGGGTGCGGTCGTCGATGCGAATCGGCTGCTTCATGGCGACCTTCACGGCGGGCACATCGGTGACCGGAACGAATGCGACCGTGTCTTGCGCGTTGAGGCCCGGAATCTTCAGGATGTCGCCGGCGCGAACGGAGTTGACCGACTCGAGTACGTCGCGATTGACATCGAAGATGGCATTGATGCGAGCAGGCGTTGAGCGACCGAAATACTTGGACGCGATCTTGCTGATGCTTTCGCCGGCCTTGACTTCGTGCGTGGCGATGATCTTCGGGCGCATTTCGACCGGCGGCGTTTTCGGCTGCAGGTCGATGGGTGTGGTGTTGTCCGTCTTGGTTAGGTCCTCTTCCGGATCGGGTTCGATCGGGAGCACGAGGCTCGCTTCGGGCGTGCGGCGGGTGGCGATGGCCACGGCTTCTTCGAGCGAGATCGTGTCTTCATCCGGTTGCGGGCCAAAGTCGTTTTCGCGTGAGAGGTCGACTTCGGTTTCCGGCAGCGTTGCCATGTTCAACCGTTGCACGACCGTGTCGGGCAAGGGTGGCACGTCATCATGAATGCCGGGGATGGGCTGACCGATCGGCTCTTCTTCTTCGAGCATGATCGGGCCCGATCTGCGGGTTTGGTAGTTGGGGCGGATCGACTTGAGAGCCGGTTCGACAGGGAAGGCACCGTCGCCTGCCAGCGGCTGGCGCGCGGCGGGGATTTCCACTTCGCTATTGACGGGACCGGCGTCCGCGATGGTCAGCCCGTTGGGCGCAACCGTCTTGGCACCTTTCTCCGACAAGATTATGGCGAAGAGAATGATAAATGTCAGACCGACAAGAAGACCGACTTTCGTTTCCTTGGTCACTGGGATGTACCTCCGTGTACGGCGAGAATCGTAGATCAGACGCCGACGAGGTTCAAGGGTCCGCTAATAATTCCGATTCCATCACCCTTAATTTGGCGGAACGGCTTCGCGGATTGGCGGCACATTCCGCCTCGCTCGGGGCTAATGGTTTCTTCGTCAGGATGCGGCATTTTCCTTCACGCGCGGCTTCCTTATATGCGGACTTTACCAGCCGATCCTCCCCGCTGTGGAAGCTGATGATGGCCAGCCGACCGCCGGGGCGCAGGTGTTGCGGGGCCGTAGCCAACAGGGATTCAAGGGCCGCGAGTTCCTGATTCACCTCCATCCGCAAGGCCATAAACACGCGAGTTGCGGGGTGAATCTTCTTGTGTCCGCCGCCGCCCGGCACGGTCGAGGCGACGACCCGCGCGAGGGCCATGGTGCTGTTGATGCGCATTTGCCGCCGGGCCTGCACGATGCGTTTGGCGATTTTGCGACTGTGCTTTTCTTGCGCGAGATTCCAAAAAAGATCGGCGAGTTTGCCTTCGGGCCAGGCGTTGACGATGTCGGCTGCGTTCAGTTTGAGGCGGTCATCGAGCCGCATATCGAGCGGGCCTTCGCGATCGAAACTCAGGCCGCGCTCGGCGTCGTCGAGTTGGCTGCTGCTGATGCCGAGGTCGGCAAGGATGAAGTCGGCCTTCTTGATTTCGAGGGATTCGAAAGCCGCGGGCAGGTCGGCGAAGTTGCTGCGGTAAAGCGTGAGCCGATCGGCATGAACGGCGTGGCGCTCTTTGACGAATGCGAGGTTGTCGGCGTCAACGTCGATACCGATCACGCGGGCGTTGGGGCATCGCTCCAGCATCATGCCGATGTGACCACCGCGACCGGCGGTGCAGTCGACCAAAATCGCACTGTCGTGGGTTGGCAGGTACGCGGCGATTTCATCGACGAGAATTGGAATGTGACCGGGATCGACAGGCATTATGGGTTTGTTATGGCGCGAATGAGGGAAGTTGGCAAGTTTGGGGTGAAGTGATTAGACGCTAATCGACGCGACGCGTTGTTTGATATCGCTGGCCAAGGCTTCTAGCGACGCGGCGGGGTAGAGAGCGACAAACCATTCGCGTTGTGCGGCGATGCGATTTTGACGCACAACGGCTTGCAGGTCGTCGATTTTTTGCTGGGTGGCGGCGCGTTCGTCTGCGACGACTTGTTCGAGGTCGGCATTAGCGCGACGAATGTCGTCATAGGCTTCTCGCCGGGCGGTGCGGTTCTTGCGGTCGTTTAAGGCGAGCAGACGCGAGCGTTCGATCGCGGCGGTGCGTTGGGCGAGTAGCGTGGCGTGTTTCGCTGCTTGCGGCCCAGTTAGAAAACGCTGGGGATTAAAGCGGATGTCGCGCAGTTTCAATTGTGCGGCACGGAGTTGGGTTTCCGCGTCTTCGATCATCGGCAACGGTAACCGCAAGGTGGCGGAAGCGCAGGTGTAATCCGGTGGCTCGATGTTCCAAAGCTTCGCGAGCAAGCCGTCGGTCACAGCGTCGTATTTGGCACCGCCGATGCCGTGCACGAACAGGTCGCACTCGAACAAGCGGTAGTAGGCCGTTTGAGCAATCGCGCGTGGGCGAAGTAGCCAAGGGCCGAGTATGGCGGCAATCCCTGTCGAAGGATTGGCGATTAGGTCTTTCGTCGCGACGGTGCCAACGGGGTCATCTTCGGCAAAGACATGGATCGTGTCGTCCTGCGTTTCAACCCAGAGCCGTCGCCGCACTTGGCAACTATTGAGTAGCCAAAATGGCAATTCGATGCGCTCGCCGCGTGCATCGAGGTCGGGCATCGGATGGCGCGTGCCTTGCATACCTCGCAGGCGTCGATAGTCAGCCAGTGCCGCGTTGTAAGCGGCTCGAAATGAACCTGTGTTACTTAATATTTCCACGGTGAAGGCAGCCGCAGCGGCGGAGCGTGGCTGGGTGAAACCAAAGATGTCGGTGATGCGATGGAATGTTGGAGTTGGGATGCCAAGATAGGCATCGAGGGCAGACATACCCGCTTGCCAACGGCTGACGTAGTCGCGCTGCTCGCTTTGCAAAAATGCGTCGCGAAACACGCCGAGGATCGCTTCGCCTGCACTAATGGATTCTTGTAGGGCGGCGAACAAATCTTCGTACGCTTGCGACGCAACGTCGATCATGCATTCAAAAGGCTGCGCGGCGGTGGTTCCTTCGAGGCGATGGTTGCGTTGTGTGAGTTCGCCCGCTTGCGTTACCGGGTACGCAATCGAAAAAGACGTCGGTGCGTCGGCATCGACGACGAGCATTTCGTGCTTGGCGTGTAGGCGGCTCGCAAATTCGGCGACAAGCACGTTCTTAATCCATACGCCGGGATGGAACAATTCCGGCTGATGGCCCGAGGCGATGACAGGTTGATCGCCAAGCTGCGCCCACTCGTCATACGGGCGGTTGCATATCTCGAATTGGTAGCTCCGCCGTTTGCGGAAGTTCTCTTCAAGCAATCGCGGCCATGCGTCGATCGCGGGCCATATCAACACCTCACCGCTCCGCGCGGGGGCCGCCAGTCGATCGATCTGCTGATGCGTTGAGATGGGGTCGGTCACCGAGGGCATACCAGAAGGGGGATTATTCTTACGCTTGGTTGAATAGTGGTTACCGAAAACGCCGGGTGCGACTAGCTCTCGTCGAGACTCATGCATGGGCTCTTCTTCGACCCGTTGCGGCGCGAAGCGTTGACGCGTTGTCGTTCGCAATCGAATACGTCGAGGTAGTGCTGTTCGCGCGCCTCAGGGTTATCGAGCATTCCGCCGAAGTGACGATTCGGATCGTTATAGATGAGCGCGACGGGCAACTCGGCAATGCGCAAGCCATGATGATGGGCCTGCACCCAAAATTGCATCGGGAAGGCATAGCCGGGAATCGTGAGCGTGAGTTTGTCGAGCGCTGCGACGCGATACGCCTTGAAACCGCAGAACGAATCGGTCAGCGATAAGCCCAGCTCGCGGTTGATCAACTGCGTGATGCGATGGTTGATGCTGCGTCGATCGTCGGGCGCTTCGGTGTTGCCCGGGAGCGTTTGCAAATAGCGGGAACCGGAAATGACGTCGATATTGTCTTGCGTCGCGCGTTCGAGAAATGCCGGTATAAACTCGGGTTCGTGTTGGTCGTCGCAGTCAATGGTTATCAGCCAGTCGTAATCGTGTACCGACGCGTAATTGAACGCGCCTATGAGGCTCTGACCGTAGCCGCGATTTTCGGGGTGGGTGATCACGGCGACGTCGGGATCGGCGGCGAGCAGGCGCGGCGTGTCGTCAGTCGATCCGTCGTCGATGGCCAGCACGTCGCAACCGATGTCTTTGATGCGCTGCAACACCTCAGGGATGTAGCCCGCTTCGTTGAAGATGGGGATCGCGATTAGGGTCTTCATAGATTGGGCTCGCCTTGCGTTGCTTGCGGCGTTTCGGGCCGTGACTGCGATCGGTTCGCATCCGCGTGCGAACCGTTGGTCGAGATTGTAGTCATCGACGGCGGCGGAAACGAATAGCGGCGCAAGTGTTTTTATGCCGGGGGCTTATAACGAATGCCCACATTTACCCGCAAGCCGCCGCCGCGAACTTGGCTAGGTTCTTGAACGTGAGATCGGGCGTGACTGGCGTGGTCGGCGATTTGGTGGCACCGCCGGTGGCCCGGCCATGGCGGCGGTCGATCCAGACGCTCGGGATGCCGAGCGCTTGCGCGGGCACGTGGTCGTGATAGAGACTTTGGGCGACGTGTACGAGTTGTTTGCGGTCGACGGACTGCGCGGCGAGCCAATCGAAGGCGCTGCGGAAATGACCGTGGTCGGGTTTGTAGGTGCCGGTGTCCTCGGCGGTGATGATAGCATCGAATTCGACGCCGAGCTTTTGGTTGGACGCTGCGAACGATGCGCGATCGATGTTGGAGAGAATGACGAGGCGGAAGCTCTGCTTGAGTAGTGCCAAGGCATCGGCGGAATCGTCAAAGGCGGGCCAGTTGGGGACGGATGTGCCGAGGGCTTCTTCTTCGTCGGGCGTGGTGACGACACCGAGCGCTTTGCCGAGTTCGCGCATCGATTGGCGCAATACGTCGGGATAGGGCAACGACGGATCGGCCGTTTGGACCAGCGGCTCGGCAACGGCAAAGGCGGCGAGAAGGCCTTCGTTGGTGATGTCGAGTTCGTGGTCGTCGGCCCAGGGGCGCAGCACGTTGAGGATGCCGGTTTCCCAGTCGATGAGCGTGCCGTAACAGTCAAAGCTGAGGACGGATGTTTGGTTGAAGTCGATGGTGGTCATGGTGTTTTTAGCGGTTGTATTTGGTGACGGTTGATGTTCGAAGTTTATAAATTATTGGGTTGATATCGCGGGTCAAGGGTGGGTGCGTTGAGTTGGGAGGGTGGTTTCGGGGGTTCCCCTCGTCCTTATCAGGACGAGAAGAGGTGATTCGCGCAGTTGCTCCAGCAGTGAACTGCTGGGCTATTGTCATTCGGCCCCTGCCGGGGCGGGTGTGTTTAGCGAGACGTGACGAAGTTGGAAAATGAATTCCGGTTGTTGGGTGGGTAATCTAGGGACTATTGATAATAAAGTTGGTGGATGGATAAGTAAGCAGGATGGAGGATGGGTAAATAAGGGGTACCAGAATAAATGTTGCAGAGGTGGCGAATGAATCATGCGGGTAATCAACCACAGTCGTCAGATCGCAAATCTCAAATCTCAAATCCCGAGCCCCAATTTTCAAACTTCAAGTTTTGGATTTCAGATTTCGCGACCCACGTCGCAAGAATCAATGCGACGACAGTCAACTCCCGAGTCAGAAGTTTCACTTCTCAAGCCTCAAGCCTCAAGTCTGAACTCTTAACTCTGAAGCCTCCAGTCTCAAGTCCAAAGTCTCAAGCCTCAAGCCCCGAGCCCCACGCTCCTACCGCTCCCCATTGACGATCAAGTATTTGACGGCCTGCTTCAGCCATTGTCGTTCTTTTTTTTCAAGCGCGACGCTGAGTTTGAGTGATTTCTCGTCGCTTCGTATGACGACATCATCGCCTTCGACGACGATTTCCTCGATCTTGTCATTCGCGATCGTGCGCGACCATTGGCCGACGGCAAAGCGGCGGGTGTGTTTGAGGCTGGTCGCGCTGATGGCGACCTCTTCGCGGCTGAGCAGAAAGAGAATGCCGGGAAATATCACATATAAGACGGCGACGACGGGGGCGGCGTAGATGATGGGGTGCCACCAAGCCGCGCCGGCCTTATCCGTTAGCGAGTCGAGCCAGTTGCGAAGATAAAACGCCGTGCCGCCGAGAGAGCCACCGTAGAGGACGAGCAAGAAAGACAGCCCGATGATGCCTTCGCGGATCATCTTTCTTGATGGCTTCGGAATTCGTATCAGGGTGGCATTGGGTTGTTCGAGCACCTCAAAGCGCTCGCTGCCGACTTTGGTCGGCCATGCGACCGATTCGCCTAAGCGTTGGCTGCGTTGTTTAAGCGATTGGTCGAGTTCTCCGGGGCTGCGAACGCTTGGTTCGTCGCTGGTGGCGTCGTGCAAGTCAATGCCGATGGTGCCTGCGATGTGTTCGGCGACGGCACGCGCCTTTTGATAATCGTATCTATCGCAAACGTCGATCTCCTGTTGCGGACCGAGCAGTCGAATCATGTATGTGGGGTGGCTATCTCCGTCGTCGGTTGCGCGGCGTTCTGAAACTTGTAAGAACAGTTCGACACGATCGAACTCTGAAAATGGGACGCGCTCGCGCTTCCATGTGAGCCATTGGCCGTGGCGGATGCGAACGAAACTCTTGAACGGATCGACGATGACAACATGGCCGGAGAGCATCAGCAGAAAACCGATTACCACAAATGCAAACGGAAACGCGGCGCTGATTGCGGCCAGAACACGGGGCCAAAATGTGAATTCGTCGCCACCAGCAAACGCCACGTAAAGCAGTCCGCCCGTCATAATGAGACCGAACGCCAGAAAGGCGAGACCGACCAAGATAGCCATGCCGCCGTAGCGATAGATGAGCTTTTTGTTTGATGAGGTTGGTTGGCTACTCATGCTCTGGAATATCTACATTTGCGTTAATCGACGATCAATCATCGATGATCAGCGTAACCGGCGAGAGAAGCAATGGCGTGTATAGGTTTAGTGGGAATTTATAAGAGGCAGGTGCATTTTTCGAGGTGGCCCGCTTAAGCATGGCGAATGTTTTGATCGCAAATGGGTTAGAGACCCCCAAGAACGGAATAATTGGCACAACGCTATGAGCTCAAAGTTCAATGTCGATGTTCGCCTAATCGCCCGGCAGCATCACCCAAACGGAGGGACGGCCGCAGTTGCAATGAACGGCGCGGGAGAGAAGGCCGAGGCAGCACCACGACAGCGGCAACGCGTTCCGCACGGCGTGGTAGGCCCCGCGACCGATGTTGGGCTGCATCGTCGCTCGCAGCCGATTCTCTACCGACGGCACCGGGTGAAAAATCGTTTCGACACCGGTCGGTCGGACGGGCTCATCTTCCTGCAGTCGATCGAGTTTGCGGATGACGGCTTCGAGTTCGTTGCGACGTATGCCGTTTTGCAACACATGCCGGTCGGCCTCGTACACGCCACGGCGACTGATCGTCGGCAGCAATAACAGTCCGACAAACGACCACAGCGTGAAGCAAAGGCTGATCGACACGATGCCGGCAACCGTATCTACGGCGGCTCCTGTCGCGTACGTGCAAACGATCAGCCCGATCAGATCCCAGCCCAGAGCAACAACAAGGCCGCAGGTGCGGGTGCCCGTTGTTAGTAGGGCCATCCGGCGACGCAATTGAATCTCGAGCTCTTGCGGCGTGAGGACGCGAATCCAATTTGCAGGAATGACCAGCGTTTCCATTCCCGGAAGCCCGGCGAAGCCGCCGACAAAGCCGGGATCGCTTGACTCGACTGCAACGTAAGGTTGTTCGCTAACGGCTGATGTCAAGTCGGCCGCTAAAGCGGGATAGTCCCACAATCGCGCGACCAACCGCGCGAGGGGTAATTGGAACTGTAAGAAGGCCAACATCATTAAGCCTGCCGCGCCTACGATGCCGACGGCACCCAATAATCGACCGACTGTTATTAGTACCATTCCCGCCGCAAGCATCACGGCGAATTGAGTTGCGATGCCTCGAAGCCAATCCATGAAAAAGCGGCCGAACGTCGTCGTGCTGCGCCCGAATCGTCGTGGCAGAATAAAGCCGCCGACTACATCGCCGGGAATGCTGAGGATGACGTAGCAAGCGAGCAGAGCGGCAAAGGCCGTCAACGGGGACGCCGCCGCGAGGCCGAGCCTGCCGATGATTTCCGGGCCGCCGCCAATGCCAAGCAGTACGGTTGCCAGCACGACAAAGAAACCGACGTTGGAGATTCCCAACCAAAGGCGGGCGCGCGCATAGGTCATTGGAGTGCTAGCTCCCGAGAGCGATTGCGAATTGGCGTGGGAACTGAGATGCGTCACAGTAGGCTCCTTATTACTTCTGGAATCTAGCCCGCAATAGGCAGGTTCAACGCAGAGGTTTCACGTTTTTTTAAAATGGCTGTAATCTGCGAACGGCGGCAAGAATGTGTCGGGACCAGTCTGGGCGGCAGCGGACCCTTATGATTACCCGTCTGATAAGTTTGAATTGCCGTTGAAACGGCCAGTTGATTACTGAGGAGGATGCAATCGTGACACGCAGTGTAAATTTTCTCGGATGCTGTTTATTGAGCGTGGGGTTATTGATAGGTGGATGCAGCTCCGACAAGCCCGAGTCGGAAGTGACGCCCCCGGTTGCCACAGGGCCGAACGAGAAGGTGGTTTCGTTCAAGGTGACCGGCATGACGTGCTCGAATTGCGAAGGGCATATCAGCAACAAATTGGCGAGTCTCGACAACGTGAAAGAAGCGCGGGCGTCGCGCAAGAAAGAAATGGTGTGGTTGCTCGTCGATGGTGATGCACCTGCAGAGGACGCGGTGGCGGCTGCGGTCGAAGAAGTCGCCAAAAAACAGGGCGGTAAGTATAAGTTGGTGGGCAAGGGGTAATTGCTCGCAGTGATTTGCGAACCTGTGCATTACGTCAGTGATATCGAATTTCACGAATACAAAGTTTGGAAGGTAGACTCATGTCGATTTCATCAGAAACACCTAGCCCATTTGGGGCCATTGCGGCGATTGCCATTCGCACAACCAAGAATGGACCGATGCAGGAATTGGATCGGGCGACGGGTGTGCAGGATCAGGGATTGGCCGAAGATTTGCCGTGCACGATGGAACGCGGCTTGTCGCTGATTTCGCAGCACCAATGGGAGACGGTGCAAGCGGAAATGGGTAAGGAGCTTCCGTGGCACACGCGTCGGGCCAACGTGCTCGTTGATGCCGGCACGTTAGAACCGTTGGTGGGTAAACGGCTGCGCATCGGTCAATTGGAAATGGAAGTGCTGGACGAAACGCGACCTTGCGGGTTGATGGATAAGATCGAGCCGGGGCTGCGTGCGGTACTAAAGCCGGAGTTACGCGGCGGCGTGTTGGGGCGAATTTGTGTCGGCGGTGAGATTAAGGTGGGTGATCAGATTGAAGTGATTGGGGATGCGTCGGCGTAGTTATCTGGGCGAGATTTGAGATTGGTAATCTGAATTTGAATGATTTGAGATTGAAGAATCTGACATTTGAGATCGAATTCGATTCCGCTTTGGAGAGACTCGATCTACATGTCAATTGTGCCAGCGTTGTAATCTGCCACCCGATTTTCAAAATTTTTGGCACACATGAACCGGGTGAATATGAAGTTTCAACAATTACGTCTCGATTTTGACTTTCGCTGGAAGCGTCGCATGCTTTAGGTATGAGCGCGAACCCAATCGACACATCTTTGAAGCCAACGCAGCGAATCGTCATCGCCGGCGGCAGCGGTTTCCTCGGAATCAACCTTGCCCGGTATCTGTGTGATTGCGGTTATCGCGTGACCATTCTCTCGCGCAGCTTGCCATCACATGGCCCGTGGCAGCATGTCTCGTGGGACGGTCGGACCGACGGCGCGTGGCGGAGCTGTTTGGATGGTGCGGCGGGGTTGGTCAATCTGTGCGGTCGAAGCGTGGATTGTCGAAAGACGCCTGAGAACTGCGATGCGATTCTGCGGTCGCGCGTGGAATCGACGCGTGCGTTGGGCGTGGCGCTGCGACAAACAAGAACGGCGCCGCCCGTTTGGGTGCAGATGAGTACCGCTCACATCTACGGCGATCCGGCCAGTGTCGTATGCGATGAAGGCTCGGCGTTCGGGTATGGATTGGCACCGACCGTCGGCATTGCGTGGGAACGGGCGTATGCGGAGAGCGTACTACCCAATCAACGGTCGGTGATTCTGCGGACGAGTTTTGTGCTCGGGCGCGACGGCGGGGCATTTCCGAAGATGCGCATGTTGGCTTGGTTAGGGCTCGGCGGCAAAGCGGGGTACGGTCGTCAGGGCATTAGTTGGATACACGAACACGATATGAATCGGTTGTTCGAGTATGCCTTAATGAACGATGAAGTGCGCGGCGTTTACGTTGCGACTGCCCCCAACCCCGTGTCCAACGACGAGTTTATGAGGTTACTTCGGATGCACGTTCGGCGGCCGATCGGATTGCCAGCGGCGGAATGGATGATTCGGTTCGGGGCACGCTGGGTAATGAATACTGATCCAGATTTAGTCTTGCTAGGTCGATACTGTCGTTCGGCACGGTTGGGAAGCATCGGCTTTACCTTCGAGTATGAACAAGTGGATGATGCGATTCGGGCACTAATAGAAGCGTGAATTCGCAGCGGCTAACCCAAATTCACCTCATTTAGCGGGGCCGTTCACACTAAATATGATTGACACGAACCAAGGCGACTTTTTACAATAAACGGCTATCGATCCGATGTTTGATCTGGGTGGAACGAGTCAATGATCGGTCGATAAGTTTTCTTCTTTCAGTTGAGTGTTTTTCTGACATTCACGGCGCATTCGATTTTCTGCGCGGGAGCGGGAGTAATGAAAGTTAAGGCTATCTATTTGCCCACTTTGGGAGTGTTGGCCATTATTTGCATTGTGGCAGTGTTCGTTCGATCGGCGAACGCGGAAAGCCCGTTTACAGAAGAGGCGTTTCTACGCGGTATCGCCTACACAACTTCTGAAAACAACACGTTTGGAAAAGGCCTTGCGTTCGTCGATTTGGATGCGGATGGCGACGATGACCTAATCGCCACAGGCGCGGCGAACGGTGTCGTCGGCATTTGGGAAAACGATGGCGACGGTTTCTTTACCTACCGTCAGACGGGAGGCACGCCGCGTGCATTGCCGAAGGCGTCCAGCGTGTGCGCGGCCGACTACAACGCTGATGGATTGAAGGATGTCTACATCGGTAACTGGGTTGGTGGCGGCGGCAACTTGCTGCTTCGTAATAACGGGAACTTTAGTTTTACCGATGTCGCTCAGGAGGCGGGCGTGAACGACCTTGGCGCCGCCGGTGGATGCGCGTGGGCGGATTACGATAACGATGGAAAGATCGACTTGTACGTTGCGAATCGTACCGGCTCGGAAAGTTCGCCGATTCCGAATCGGCTGTATCGCAATCGGGGTGACGGCACCTTTGTTGACGTCGCGCAGGAGTTGGGTGTAGCCGATCAACGATTGTCTTGTCAGGTGTTGTGGTTCGATTTGGGGAACGACGGCGATGCCGATTTTTATCTTAGCACCGACAAGGGGTATGCAACGGGCCTCGGCAATCGCATGTTTCGCAATGACGGCGGCACGTTCGTCGAAATAAGTGCTCAATCGGGCACCGACATTCTGATGGAGGGCATGGGGATTGACGCGACCGATGTGAATGGTGATGGCGACCAGGACATTTATATCACCAATTCGGCGCTGGGTAATCCGCTGTTCGTCAGCGTCGCGCCGGAATCATACATCGATGGGGCGGCGATTCTTGGCGTGACTGCAGATCGAATCGGTTGGGGGACGGCCTTCTTTGATTACGATCAGGATGGCTTTCCCGATCTATATGTGTGTAACTTCGGCTTCGCGGGTCACAACAATTTGTTTTCTCAAAATCAAAGCGGCAATTTCCTCGACGAAGCGCCTGCGACGTCCTGCAATGACGCCGGCGGTACTTATTGCATGGCCGTTTCCGATGTTGATGGTGACGGGGATCAGGACTTTATTATTCAAAACGCTGGCTCTCCCCTGAAGTTATACATCAATCAAAAAGGTGGCGAACGGAATTACATTCAATTTGACGTGAAGGGCATGCAGCAGAATCTCGATGCAATCGGTGCCGTGGTCGATATGCGTATCGGTTCGCGCCGTCAAATGCGTGAGGTCCGCGCGGGTAGCAATTATAAATCGCAAAGTAGCATGCGACTTCATTTCGGGCTCGACTACGCCGGTATCGCCAATCCCGTGACGGTGCGATGGCCCGGCGGCGACGAGCGCGTGTTTGAAAACTTGCCCGCGAATGCGGTGTATCCACTGTACCAGTCGGCGTGGCTCGGTGATATGAACAAGGACCGTGACTATGACGCAGCCGACGCAGCGTTGTTTGTGGATGTCATACTCGGTAACGATACTTCGATCGATCGTTTTATGCTGGCCGATTTCAATGCGGATTTTGCGGTGGATGGTCGAGATTTAGCGATGTTTGTGGAACGAATGTTGATGCGGGGTTAATCGGCGAGCCGGCGTTGCGGATGGGCCGCTTGTGCATTCCCGAGAGGTATATTTTTCAGGGCGGAAATACTCCGTGTTGAGTCCACAATGCTAAAGTATGGACAGCGTTGAATCAGGCTCACCTTTCGAGACCACACGGCGTGCTCCCTTGCCCGCTACGGTCGATGAACATCATCGCCTGACTGGCGTGTTGTGGCGAATTCATCGTCGCGAGCCCGGCGTGGTCAGACGCATTTTCGTTTCAGTAATTTCAGGGGCGCTGTTGGCTGCGGCTGCGTTCGTTGGCGCTTGGCTGTACGCGGTCTATCTGCGATACGGTAACGGAACGTCGGGCCGGTCTTATGTTTGGGTGCGGGATGAATATTTGGCCGTCAGTTTTTCGCTGGCCGGTCTGATCTGGTCGGCGTTTCTCTACTGGACGTGGCGCTATTTCTCGAACAAGGCATCGTTCGTGCCGACGGCTGTCGGATCGATCGTGATCGGCATCGGTGCGATTTTGGTGACGGTGTTGATTGACCGATTTGTGCGCGGTGAAGAGGAGTATCTCATCGCCGCGTTGTGGCTCGTCGCCGGAGCGGCTGTCGTTTGGTTATGGATGGGGTACGTCGAGCGCTGGCGCGCCGGGCGGCCAGTGGTGACCGACGAGGGAACGGTGAATGTCGTGTGCCCCGACTGTGGCTATTCGATGGTGGGCCTGCGTGAGTTACGCTGCCCGGAATGCGGCGCGGCGTTTGCGTTAGATGAGATTATTCGATTGCAGAATTATGACGGTGTGAAGGTTGAACGAAAAGGAATGGGCGCAGCGGGTGAAACTGACGGTGCGTGAATCAACGCAAGCATTGCAAACCGGTGGTTAGGTTGGCTTGGCATTGAAAAAGCAGTCGCGACCGGTATCTGCTAACTCGCCCGCTCCCGAATATACCGTCGCCCTAAGTTGATAATCTTCTGAATCAACTTTTCATACGACAAGCCGCCCGCCTTGGCCGATTCGCAGAAGTCTTCGTCAAACGCCAGATCGGGGTTGGGGTTGGGTTCGAGCAGATAGACCTTGCCCTTTTCGGTGACGCGAAAGTCCATGCGGGCGTAGCCGTTGAGGCCGAGGATGCGATAGACGCGGCGAGCCATGCGGCGGATGCGGTCTTCGATTTCCTTGGGCACGTCTTTGGCGACGTCGGTATAGATGCCGCGTTTCTCCTGATAGTCTTCATCCCACTTCACGCGATTGGTGGCGATGCGATGGCTGCCGGGCGCGAGCTTTTCGAATTTCATTTCCCATAGCGGGAGCGTTTCGATGCGCCGGTTGCCGATGACGCCGACATAGATTTCACGACCGTCGATGTACGCTTCGGCGACGGCGTCGGAGCCGATGTGTTCGTGAATGTACGCCACGCGTTCGAGCAGTTTTTCGTCGCTGTTGACGATCGACGCCTGCGAGATGCCGACCGACCCGTGCTCGGTGGCCGACTTCACAATGAGCGGGTACCTCAGCCTTTTTTTAATACGTACCTTCTTGCGACCGCGGGGGAAGACTTCGAAATCGGGCACCGGCACGCGATGGTATTTGAGTACCTTGCGCATCGTGACCTTACGATCGGCCAACAAGAGACCGGCGGGGTTGCAGCCGGTGAAGGGTTGTTGGATAAGTTCGAGATAGCCGAGCAGGTAGGGCACGTAGATGCCCTCGCCGCGAAACTCTTCGAGCAGGTTGAAGACGACGTGCGGTTTCCAAGTGAAGAGTTCGCGCCGGATCGCCGTCATGTCTTCCGGCGCGTGCAGCGTGTGGGTTTTGTGGCCCAAGTGATCGAGCGCCGTTAGCACGTCGTATTCGGTTTTGATGGGTTGGATTTCTTGCGGAGAAAGCCCGTCTAACGAGTCGGGCACTTCGATATCCTGATGCGTCAAAACTAAAACACGCAGGCTGCTCATATTGCCAGTCGGTGCTCGCTGCTATGCAGGTAGTTGGTCACCTGCATCGTCAGGAGAATGGCCAGCTCGATCTTGAGCTCCTCCGCCGGCCGTTTCACGCGGAGATTGAGTTCGCGACTGCGCGCGATCATGTCTTTCAACACCTGATCGACGGTGTACGCATATTCGCCGGTCCAAATCGCCACGCGGTTGCGCAACGACGGGCCGATTTTGCGCAGGAACGATGACGCCGTCGGCAGATTCGCATCGGTCGCGGCATCAACGAACAGCTTGCGCAAGTCGCTATCAAAAAAATCGGGATATTCACTGCCGTAACGTTTGCGTTTTTCTAAATAGTGCTCGCGAAGGGTGGTTTTTATGCGACTTATCGGGTCAATTTTCATACGTGTGCGGACCAAAGGGCTCTTTTTGCGGATCGACTGCATCAATTCGCCCATGTATTCGAGTTTGCGAAAAGCGCCCCAATTGCGATAGCGCCGCCGCCATTGCGAGCCGGGGCGGAGCCAGACGGCGAAGGTTTCGGCGAAATCTTCGCACGGATGGCTCTGGGCGTACCACCAATCGAGGTGCAGCACGTAGTCGCGGCTGAACGGCTTGGGGCTGTAGTAGGTTGGGTAGGGCTTGGCGGCTTTGCCGAAATGTTTTCGGAAACCGGCGCGACGATCGAGGCGATAGGCGGCTTCGATCGCGTGACCGATCTCGTGGCGCAACAGCATGAGGCAAGTGCGTTTGGTGCCGCCCTCGACTTCGTACATCATGCGCTCTTCAAGCCGCATCAAACGCTTACTGGCCAAATAGAATGGAATCGCCACACCTGGCACGCCCTCGGGGCTGAACCATTCGCTGCTGAGCCAAAAGTGCGGATGAAAGCGCAGGCCGCGGTCGTGCAGTTCGCCCTGCACCTGTTCGGTGAGTTCGCTGAGCCAACTGCCCTCGATGGTGAGACCGGTAAGATCGCAGAAGCGTAGGTCGAGCAGTTGCTCGTCGTTGATGCCTTCCCATGCGGGCGGCTTTTTGCCATTGCGGCGAACTTGCAGTTTGGTAAAGGTGCTGGCCATCTTCCCCGTGGTGGCTGGTTATGGTTTGGAAGTTGTCGGTGCCCCTGCCCCTCTGGGGCTGGGGGGCTAATTCAATCTCGTCGCGTCAATGTTTAGCGGGCCGAGTCAATCGGTACGGGTGCCCTTGCCCTTCCAGGGCTGGGGGACGATTCATCACGCGCGACATCACCAAGTGTGTTGGTGTTTTGGTTCAATGCAACATTCTATACCCTACGACAAATCGACGCGTATCGTCCAGTTAATTCATGCATCAAGCATGACTGGGTGCTTGATTCAATATCGGGTTGGACATGTTGCATTGAATGGGGTAGTAGAGTCGGTTGCGCCCATCGGATCCACCATCGCGCTGACAGCCTTCGTTCGATCCGCTATAAAACGACCCGTGAGCGATGCAAGTACGACAACCTCGGCCTGGACCATCGGCAAGCTGCTCGATTGGACGCGCGGGCACTTTGACGCCAAGGGTGTGGAGGACGCGCGGCTCTGTGCAGAGCTACTGCTGGCTCACGCGCTGGGCTGCGAGAAGATTCATCTGTACGCGCGTTTCCACGAGGAGCCGACGGCTGAACAGCGGACGGCGTTTCGCGATTTGGTGAAAAAGGCGGCCGAGCATTATCCGATTGCCTATCTGATTGGGCGGCGCGAGTTTTATTCGCTCGATTTCGACGTGACGCCAGCCGTGTTGATACCGCGACCGGAGACGGAGCAGATCGTGGAGTTGGTGCTGGATCGATGTAAGCAGACCGACGCCGAACGGATCGACGTGCTGGACATCGGTACAGGCAGTGGTTGTTTGGCCGTCACGTTGGCAAAACGCGAACCGCGCGTGCATGTGGTTGCGACGGATATTTCGGCTGCGACGCTTGAGGTTGCGCAAGTGAATATTGATAAGCATGGCGTCGGCGAACGCATTGAATGTGTCGAATCAGACATATTCGCATCGCTCAACGGTCAAGCCGCGACGGGCTTTGATTTTATCGTGTCGAATCCGCCCTACGTCGCGCTGCGCGAACGAGAGACCTTGCCGCGGAACGTGCGCGATTATGAGCCCGAGTCGGCGTTGTTCGCTGGTGACGATGGCCTCGACTTTTATCGCGCGTTAGCAGCACCGTTGGCGGATTACTTGCGACTTGGCGGACGCTGTTACTTTGAGATCGGCGAAGATCAGGCGGATGCCGTGGTGGAATTGCTATCGGCGGGCGGTCGCGTTGTATCGATTGCTGCGCACAGCGATTTGGCCGGCACGCCGCGCATCCTGGAGTTCGAACGGTCGGCATGATGAAGGACTCGGGGGCGTCCGCCATTCAACGCATTTTGATCGTCAAGCCGAGTTCGCCGGGCGATATCATTCACGCGCTGCCGGTCGCGCGAGCCCTTCGTGCGGCACTGCCCGACGCACACATTTCGTGGTTGGTGGCGACGAATTTTGCCAACCTGCTCCAATGCGAAACATCGATCAATGAGATCATCAAGTTCGACCGAAAGCGTTTCGGACGGTTCGGTCGCAGTTTGAGTGCGTCCGGCGCGTTTCTTGGTTTTCTAAATGAATTGCGCTGGCGGCGGTTCGATACGGTGCTGGATTTGCAAGGTCTGTTTCGCAGCGGCCTGTTTACGTTTGCGACGGGGGCGAAGCGGCGTGTGGGCTTTCGCAATGCGCGCGAGTTGGCCGGCATGTTCTACAACGCGCGCGTCGATGTGCCCGATGCTGAGATTCATGCGGTCGAGCGGAATTTGTTGTTCCTAAAGGCGTTGGAGATCGGGCCCAATCGTGTCGAATCTGAGTCGGGTAAGCAGCTAACTGCTGAAGGGGGCGGTTTAAAATCTTCGGTGGGTGGTGATGCGCCTCGGGAAGGGGATGCATCAATGCCGCGGAATCACCGGTTGCAAACCGGTGCCACAGGGCAGATGGCAGAGAATCACCGGTTACACACCGGTGCCACAGGGCAGATGGCAGAGAATCATCGGTTACAATCCGGTGCCATAGCGCCGGTTGGCCCAGATCTGCGGATTCGCTTCGATGATGACGACCAAGCAACCGTCGCGAGCATTCTTCAAGCCAGTGGGATCGATACTGCTGCGCGGTACGTCGTCTTGGTACCTGCGACGCGTTGGGAAACCAAACAATGGGATGCCGCGCGGTTCGGCGCATTGGCGGCGCGAATACTCGAACGGTTCGGTTTGAAAAGCGTGTTGGTCGGTGGGGCGGGTGATATCGCGCGTGGTGACGAAGCGGCGCAGTTGTCCGGCGGTCACGCGATCAATCTATGCGGCAGGACCACGTTGCGACAGTTGGCGGCCATGATCGACGGCGCGGCGCTGGTGGTGACGGCTGATTCTACGCCGATGCATATGGCTGCGGCGCACGACGTGCCGTTGGTTGCCTTGTTCGGACCGACCAGCCCGGTGCGGACCGGCCCGTTCGGTCATATCGATGATGTGCTGCGGCTCGATTTGGAATGTTCGCCGTGTTATTTGCGAAAGCTGAAACAGTGCCCGCACCAGCATCGTTGCATGGTGGACTTAACAGTCGAGCGCGTCTTTGATGATGTCGTCGCGCGATTGCAATAAAAAAAACACGATCCGTCGAAGGGCGACGGATCGTGTTTGCTTTTTGCTATACACCAATCGAAATTGTTAATTCGATAGGCGTATCTATCGGCTCGCAATGTTGTGGCGTGACCGCTTCCTGACCAACATTATGCACGAAATTCACGCGGCGGCTCTCCTTTGGTTCAGTCGCAGGTGGTAGATCGCGATCTTGACGCCCACCCAGCGAGTCACACGTTCGAGCGTTCGAACCCACGCTGGCAACGGACCC
>Ga0207422_1001408_pt1 | contig 47801 bp, 33 predicted proteins | sample MarCyaLeptolynsp_FD_187757 | JGI IMG/M metagenome (GOLD analysis project Ga0207422, IMG submission 187757) | Marine cyanobacterial communities from Panama - species 1 Leptolyngbya sp. (SPAdes) | ecosystem: Environmental > Aquatic > Marine > Unclassified | place: Panama: Panama City | collected... | reverse complement strand
TCTATCGTTCTAATGGACGGTGCGGACTACGTTACCTTTAAGGGCATCACCTTCGCGCATAGCGGAACTCAAGATGCATGGGGTATTCGTATGCAGAATGACAATGACAACTTTACCGTTGATGCTTGTCGTTTTGAAATGGTTCCTACCACTACCACATTCTTAGATATCACCGGTATTGGTGGTAGCGGCAGCCCAACCAGCTCCTTTACCGAAACCGAAGCAGGTGACAACATCAGTATTCTAAATTCAGCCTTTGTAAATGGACAGTATGGGGTTCACTTCGAAACTCTAGCCTATGGTGACTCCAATACCACCATTAGCGGAAACAGTTTTGAAGGAAACTACTACCGCTACTACATGACTGATAACATGTACATGCAAACCATTACCAACAACACGGCTAGTGGAATGGCGTACAGCTTCGGTTATGGCTTTGCGATTTACGATGCTACTGGATTGGATATTCAGAATAATAATCTTCAAGGTCCTGATTGGGTTCTTTTCATCGACGACTTAAACCAGTTCGGTAATGCCGGGGTGCGTTCTAAAGTGATTAACAACATGTTGTTATCGGCTAATGACGAAGCCCTTTATATGAACGACATCGATTCCGCCGATGTATATTACAACTCAGCGGTTGTTTCTGGAAGTTCTTCTACCAGTGCCTATGGTGCTTATTTCAATGATTGTATTGGCGTGTCTATTAAGAACAATGTGTTCTATTCTGAGGCAACCTATGCAGCCTACTTCTCAGACAACACTACCTTAACAAGTACTTCTTACGGTCAAATTGACCTCGATTACAATGCCTATTATACCGTAAGCGGAGCCAATTTAGCTTATGACGGCGGGGCTCAGGTTGACTTATCAGCTTGGCAAACTGCCAGAGCGGGTAATAATGCCAATTCTGTAGCGGGGGATCCAATTTTTGTGAGCCCAAGTAGTAATCTTCACGTAGCTGGAGGGCTATTAAATGCCGCGGCAACGCCAATCGCTTCCGTAACTATGGATATTGATGGTGATATGCGTGATGCTGCAACTCCGGATATTGGTGCTGATGAGTATACCCCAGCCGCCTGTCTTCCAGCAGGAAGCTTCACTACAATCGTAGCTTTCGCTGATAGCGCGCGCGTGGCATGGTCTGATCCAAACGGAACAGGTAATACCTATAGCATTGAATATGGTCCACAAGGATTTACTACCGGAACCGGAACTACCATTACTGCTCACCCAGATACCTTCTTATTAATCACTGGTTTGACTTCTCAAACCGATTATGATTATTATGTAACTATCGATTGTGGTGCTAATGGGGTAGCTTCTCAAGCAGGCCCAGGTTCTTTCCGTACCTCTTGTGCCATCTTTACCGCGCCTTATTCTGAGGACTTTACTGGTATCACCTTAGGTCACCAAGCGGAATATAGCAACTGTTGGTCTAATCCTTCTAGTGCCACCCCACGTTGGGAAGCAGAGGATGCTACCGGATTCAATGAGAATTCTTCAAATACGGGTCCTTACTATGACGCAACTTCTCCAACTACCGCCGGTGGTTTCTACATGTATTTAGAAACTTCTTCAGGTTCAAGTGGGGCTAGTTCCGAATTAGTATCTCCTTTCATTGACTTTGGATCTTTAACTACTCCAGAGCTTTCCTTCTACTATCACATGTTTGGCGCCACCATTAATAAATTGGTGATTTACGCTGAAGATGCAGCGGGTACCCGCATCGCATTGGATAGCTTGGTTGGTGCGCAGCAAGCGAATCATCCCGATCCATTTGCTCCTTACGCCATTGACCTAAGCGGATTAAGCGGTAGTATTTATCGTTTTGTATTTGAAGGTTATCGTGGTACTAGCTTTACCGGAGATATTGCCATCGATGAGGTATCTGTAGACAATGCACCAGCATGTACTCAACCTCTTAATTTAGGTACCTTCAACATTACAGCCAGTTCTATCGATTTCCGTTGGGATGATAGCTCACCAAGTAATGGATACCACGTTATTTATGGTTTAGCTGGATTTGATCCTGCTACCGGAGGAACCACTATGGCTTCCGCTAATGATACCATTTCTATTAGTGGATTAATGGCTGCCTCAGCATATGACTTCTATGTATATGCAGATTGTGGCACCGGAGGCTTAAGTGATACCGCAGGTCCAGTTGTAGCAACTACTTCTTGTCCTACGAGCTTTACTGCACCTTATAGCACCAACTTCGAAAACGTTTCCTTAGGAAACCGTGCATCGTATGAAAACTGTTGGACGACCAATGTGAGCAGTAATCCTCGTTGGGAGTCTGAGAATTCTACAGGCTTTAACGAGAATTCATCATCTACCGGTCCATTCTACGACCATACCAGCTTTGGCACTGCTGGAGGATATTATATGTACTTAGAAACTTCTTCTCCATCCGGATTAGGAGATACTAATGTGCTTTACTCTCCTGCTATTGATATCTCTAGTTTAACTGTACCTCAGATTGATTTCTGGTATCATATGTACGGTCAGACGATGGGTAATATTTTCGTTTATGCTGAAGATGCGGCTGGAACTCGTATCCTACTTGATAGTATTATTGGTCAGCAGCAATTTGCTGGTGGGGATGCTTGGTTACAGAAGTCAATTGTTGCTTCTAGTCTTACCGCTGGTACTTATCGCTTCTTAATCTTAGGTGAAGCAGGTTCTTCATTCTACAGTGATATGGCGATTGATGACTTTAGCGTAAGTCAAGCTCCAACTTGTTTCCCACCAACTGCCTTAGGTGTAGATACTACCACTACCACCAGTGCGGATATTTTCTGGACTCCAGGAAATGCTAGCAACTGGATAGTTGAGTATGGCCCAGCTGGCTTCACGCCAGGAACCGGGACTATTATCAATGCTACCAATGACTCCATTACAATTACTGGATTAATGGCTGCTACAGCTTATGACTTCTACGTTGCAGATAGCTGTGCTCCTGGTGATGTTTCAACCTTCTCAGGCCCTGAAACTTTCTACACTCAAATTTGTGCAGCTTCTGCGCAGTGTACTTACACCTTGGACCTTTATGATACTTGGGGTGATGGATGGAACGGAAATGAGATTACCATCTGGCAAGCAGGTATTCCTGTTGGTACCTTCGGGGCTAACTTTACCAGTGCTGTGAACGGTGGTGACTCCTTAACCGGACTTACCGTAAACCTTTGTGATGGCCTTCCAACCTACGTAACTCTAAGTACTCTTGGATCATTCTCTAATGAAATTGAGTTTAACTTAAGTAATCCATTAGGCGCCTTACAAGGTTCTCATAGCGCTCAAACTGGCTTAGCTCAAGGTGATACCTTAGCTAGCTTCAATACTGATTGTAGCGCTTGTCCTCCTTTCGTAGCTCCATTCTTTGAGAGTTTCGATGGAAGTTCTACTCCTACTTGTTGGACTCAATCGGCAGGTATTGGCGGACCATGGTTATTTAGTACCAATGCTAATAGTGTGCAGTGTGCTCCATTAGCGGATCATACTGGTAACGGTGGTAACTATGCCTGGATGGATCAATCTAGTTCTGACGATAGCGTGAGCCTTGAGCTTCCGGTTATTGACATTTCTGGTTTAACGACTCCTTATATTGAGTTCTATTACGCCATGTGTGGAGCAGGATACTCGCCGGTCAACATAACCATTGCTGAATACTGGGATGGTGCCGCTTGGAATCTTATCGATACCATCGACGTAGCAACCAACGGATGGCAGAAGTTCGAAGATACTATTCCTGCAGGCGTTACTTACGGAAATGGTTTATTCCGTATGCGCTTCCGTGCAGAATCTGGAGGTGCTTCTTTTGATTTCTATGGTGATAATGCCCTTGACGATATTCGTGTATACGAAGCTCCGTCTTGTTTCACTCCATCTAACTTAGGAGCGACTAACATTACCGCAACTACCGCAGATGTATTCTGGACTACCGGAGGCGCGAGCAACTGGATTGTAGAATACGGTCCCGCTGGATTCACTCCGGGAATGGGTAATGTTTTAACCGCCACCAATGATACCGTTACACTTACCGGTTTAATGGGTGCTACAAGCTATGACTTCTATGTTACTGACAGTTGTGGCGCAGGTGACCTTTCTTTACCAGCTGGTCCTTATAACTTCAACACCGCTTGTCCTGCAGTAGTTACTGCTCCTTACTCAACCGGTTTCGAGGGAATCAGCTTTGGAAACTTGAATTCTTACGAGAACTGTTGGTCTACTAATGTTGGTTCTAACCCAGCATGGTATTCTGACGCCGGAGGTACTTCTTCTGGAGGTACAGGTCCAATTGTTGACGCAACAACTGGAAGCTCAGGTGGAACCTATATGTACTTAGAGACATCTTCTCCATCAAGCTTAGGCGACACCAATGTTCTTTACTCTCCAGTTCTTGATTGGAGTGGAATGACTACTCCAATGGTAAGCTTCTACTACCACATGCACGGTGCCACTATGGGTAACCTGCGCATTTGGGCGGAGGATGCTTCGGGTAACCGAACAGCTCTTGATAGCTTGGTAGGTCAGCAACAACCGGCTCAAGCAGATGCTTGGCTAGAGAAGCAAATCCTACTTACTGGTCTTCCTTCAGGAAACTACCGCATCCTTTTCGAAGGTGTTGCCGGTACCTCCTTTACTTCGGACATGGCCATTGACGACTTCGGTATTATCGAAGCACCATCATGTTTCCCATCTAGTAACTTAACGCTAGTTTCTGCTGGAAACACCAGCGCTACCGTTACTTGGACCGCTGGTCAGGGAACAAGCTGGGATGTTGAATACGGTCCGGCTGGATTTACTCCAGGTACAGGTACAGTAATCAACTCTACCAATGATACGCTTACTATTACTGGTTTGATGGCACTTACTGCTTATGACTTCTATGTGACTGATAGCTGTGGCGCCAGCGGCGTTGCTACTACCGCAGGACCTGGAAGCTTCACTACCGCGGCTTGTGCCCTTGCTAATCAGTGTATGTACACCTTCGACTTATTCGACACCTTTGGTGATGGATGGAACGGTGGTGAAATCAAAATTTACCAAAATGGAGTTCAGGTAGCTAGCTTAGGTAGCGCCTTTAATAATGGCTTCTCATCTCTTGGTAATATGGTTTCCCTCTGTGACAACCAGAGTACGGTGATTACCCTTGACCCTGCCGGTTCATGGCCAGCAGAAATTGGAGTTACAGTGATTCAACCTAACGGAGATACCGCTGGAGTTCACGTTGCTACGGGTGGTTTAACTACAGGTGATACCCTCTTAAGCTTTACCTCTAACTGTAATGCTTGTCCTACCTATGCTGCTCCATTCTTTGAGAGCTTCGAAACTAGCTCTGCTAGCTTAGCATGTTGGACTAATGAAGCAGTTAGTGATACAAGTCTAGCATGGACGGTAGGTACTGGTTCTACCGGTGGTGCAATTACTTCAGCTTACGCTGGAAGCAACAACATGGTATATATTTCACAAGGTCCTTCAGGAGCAGGTGATACTACCCGCTTAGTTTCTCCGGTTATCGATTTGACCAGCTTAATTACTCCTCAGCTTACCTTCTGGTACGGTCAGGAGAACTGGTTCGGTGACCAAAACGTAACTAACGTATACTATCGTGCTTCTGCCACTGATCCATGGACCTTCCTATTCGGTGACAATGCCGATCGCAATACCTGGACTTTAGCTACCATTAGTCTACCTAATGCTAGTAGCACTTACCAGATTGCGATTGAGGGTATTAACAACTGGGGTCACGCTAACGTAGTTGATAGCTTATCGATTACTGATGCGGCGGTAATTTGTACTATGCCAGACAGTGTAATGGCTAGCAACATTACTACCACCAGTGCCGATATCTCTTGGATTGCTGGTGCCAATGCATCCTCAAGCTGGATTGAATATGGTCCCGCTGGATTTATTCCAGGATCTGGAACAGTAGTTAATCCTGCGACTAGCGCAACTACTATTACTGGATTGAACCCAGGAACTCTTTACGAGGCCTGTGTATATGATATCTGTACTAGCTTAGGTGATACTAGTATGGCCGCATGTGTAACTTTCGCAACCCTTTGTGGACCGGTTACCAGCTACCCATATTTAGAGAACTTCGATGCAGGCGTTATTCCTCCTTGTTATAGCGAAACTACTACTGGTAGTACCTATACCTGGAGAGTAGATAATGGCGGAACACCATCTACTAACACTGGTCCTGCTGTGGATCATACTACTGGTACCGCTTCAGGTTACTATATGTATGTAGAAGCCTCTTCTCCTGCGGCTGCAGGTGATAGCGCCTTCTTATTCACGGAAGAGTTCGATATGCGCTCTTTGAGTAACCCAGAGATTGTTTATTACTATCACATGTACGGGGCAGACATCGTAAATCTTGACCTTCAAGCTTATGATCGTACCTCAATGACTTGGGTTAGCTTAAACAATATTGTAGGTCAGCAACAAACCGGAAACGGAGCACCATGGGGTGAAGCTCGTATTAGCTTAGCCGCTTATACAGCAGACTCAGCCCTTCAGTTACGCTTCTTAAGCGTTCGTGGTGCAAGCTTTAATGGTGATGCGGCGGTTGATGATATCATCATTCGTGAAATCCCACCATGTGTGGATCCTCAGAACCTAGCGGTTGTTACTGCTACTAGTAACAGCGTAACCTTGAGCTGGACCAGTGACACTAATATTGTTGCTTCAACAGTACAATACGGAGCTCCAGGCTTTGCCTTAGGTACCGGAACTAATGTTGCCGCTACTGCCGGTGGATTTACCGTAACTGGTTTAGCAGGAACTACATGCTACGACTTCTACGTGAAGGATAGCTGTTCTGTAGGTACCAATTGGATTGGACCAGTTACCGCCTGTACTATCGCTACTTGTTCAGTAAGTGCCATGCCTAGCAGCACTACTAATGATACCACTGATTGTGATGGAGGGTCTACCACTTTGATGGCGACTTCTTCCACTAGCAACGACTTAGTATGGTTGGTAAATGGTCAAGCGCGTAACACCGGTGATACTTATGTTACTGACTCAGTGAGCTTCACCACTCCATTTGATGTGGCGGAATTCGTTACTACTACTCCAAGCTTGCATATTGGTCCATTGACCAACATCGCAACTAGTGGATTCGGTAACTTCTCTAATGGTCAGTGGATCACTGTAAATGACACCGTTTACATCGATAGCATGGTAGTTAATCACAATAATGATGTGGTAGCTCAAGTAGTACTTTGGGATGCTAGTATCACCAATGTGATTCAATTAGCAGACACCTTCAGCACCCCAGCAGGTGTGGTTGGAGATTACCAAGTTCCAGTTAACATGGTAGTTACCCCAGGTGTATACTTTATGAATGTAAACTTCATCTCTGGTGCAGGACAATTATTCCGTGCTACCGGTGGAGCAGCTTATCCTTATACCCTAGCTGGTTTGATGAGCATTGACTCTACCAACTTCGCGGATCAAAGTCGTATCTACTACACCTTCGACATGACGGTTACCAAGGCTTGTATTGGTATGCCTGCACAGGCCCTTGCCGTAGTTCCAGGTGCTAATGCGGGTATCTCGGATACCAACTTAGTATGTGCTACTGACAATGCCGCTAACATGGCAATGTTCCTAGGGGTATATGACCAAGGTGGTACTTGGGTAGATAATGACGCTACCGGTGCTAACACCGATAGTATCCTTGATGCAACCATGCTAAGCGCTGGAACGATCTATCACTTCAGTTACATTGTACCTGGTGTGAACGGATGTGCTGGTGATACTGCAAATGTTTATATCGATGTAGAAGCAGCTCCATTCGGAGGTGTCGATACAAGTGTTGCCTTCTGTACTGGTGGAGGAATCCAGATTTTACGTAACTACTTAACCGGTACGGCCTTCGGTGGTACTTGGGTAGATGTTGACGGATCAGGAGCACTTAACACCAATACTGGGGTATTCAACAGTAATAATGCGAGTCCAGGTGTGTACCGTATGAACTACATCTTAGCAGGTGTGGCTTGTGCCGCCGACACTACGACCATCACCGTATCTGTAGACACCATTGTTTCGGCAGGGGTGGCAGCTAGCGATACCGTTTGTGATGATAATAATGCAGTCGATCTTAACAACTACCTAGACGCTTCGGCAACCTTGGGTGGTACTTGGACCGATGTAAGTGGAACCGGTGCATTAAGCGGAAATATCTTCGATGCTACCGCGGTTGCTAACCTAACCACTTATGACTTCCAGTATAAGGTTATGTCTGCTTGTGGTGATGATTCGGTTACTGTATCACTATTCGTATGTGACCACGATGTTAGCTTAAATGAGCTTAGCACAGGATTCATTAAGATCTACCCGAACCCAACTGCGGGTATCATTAAGATCGATGATGAGAATGTACGCGGTTCTATTAAAGTTGAAGTTTATGCTGGAAATGGTCAGTTGATGATTTCGGATGAATACGCCGAAGGCGAGGAAATCCGCTTAGACATCACTGAGTTTGCTACTGGCATTTACACCGTGAAAGTGAATTCAAGTAAAGGTCTTGATGTTAAACGCATCATGAAGCAATAAGCTTGAAGCTTAGATAATTTGACCCCGGCCTCCGAAAGGAGTGCCGGGGTTTTTGTTTTTAAGGATTTAGGTCACAGACAACAATGGCTATTTACCCCTTGGCTTTGAGCGCCATTTATTTCGCCTTACTCAAACAAATTCTCAGCAAAAGGGCATCAAATAAAGCTGAACATTATATTTGCTGCTCCGATTTGACCCCACCACTCATTAAATCAAGCTTTTATGAAAAAAGTTACCATGCTTACCGGTCTGGCGGCAGTTGCTGTCTTCTCGGCCTGTAATGAAACTCCTATGGAATCAGAGAAAAAAGAAATGGCTTCCCTGGAATATCCGGAAACCCGTAAAGACAGTACTGTCGACACTTACTTTGGCACTGAAGTAGCCGATCCATATCGTTGGTTAGAAGATGACCGTGCTGCCGAGACAGAGTCTTGGGTTAAAGCCCAAAATGAAGTGACTTTCGGTTATCTAGATCAAATTTCTTACCGTGAGGAAATGAAGGATAAGCTTACCGAATTATGGAATTACGAAAAAGTAGGAGCGCCTTTTGAAGAAGGGGATTACACTTATTTTTATAAAAACAATGGCCTACAGAACCAATATGTAATTTATCGTTTTAAAACCACCGAAGGGAGCATGGATGAGGCTGAGGTCTTTCTTGACCCCAATACCTTTGCTAAGGATGGAAGCACCTCATTGGGCGGAATCAATTTTACTAATGATGGCAGTCTTTGTGCTTACCAGATTTCGGAAGGAGGTTCCGATTGGCGAAAGGTCATCGTGATTAACGCTGAGACTAAGGAACAGATAGGCGATACTTTGGTGGATGTGAAGTTTTCCGGCTTAAGCTGGCGGGGGAACGAGGGTTTCTACTATAGCTCATATGATAAACCGGAAGAGGGGAGTCAGTTGACTGCTATGACCGATATGCACAAACTATTCTTTCACCGCATGGGAACCGCTCAGAGCGAAGATGAGCTCATTTTTGGCGGAGAGAAAATGAAGCGTCGCTATGTCGGCGGATATGTGACCGAAGACGATCAATATTTGATTATTACCGCAGCCGAATCTACCACAGGAAACGAATTATACGTGCAAAAACTGGGTGGTGATAATATGATTAAGTCCGTGGTAAGCGGTTTTGAAAGTGATCAAAGTGTAATTCATACTGAAGGCGATGTGCTGTATATCAAAACCAATATGAACGCACCTAACGGCCGCGTGGTAAAAACCACCTTCGATAATATGGATCCGGAAACATGGACCGACGTGATTCCTGAGACGGAAAATGTATTAACCATCGGAACGGCCGGAGGTAAATTCTTTGCCACCTATATGATTGATGCGATACACAAAGTATATCAATTCAATACCGGAGGTGAAATGGAAAAAGAAATTGAGCTGCCTGGACCAGGTTCAGTTGGCGGCTTTGGTGGTCGCTGGGATGATAATGAGCTTTATTATAGCTTCACATCTTATGTATATCCGGGTACTACCTTTAAATTCAATATTGAAACGGGAGCCTCTGAATTATATCGTAAATCAGCGGTTGATTTTGATTCTGAGCAATTCGAATCTAAGCAAGTATTCTATACTTCTAAAGACGGCACTAAGGTCCCCATGATTATTACCTACAAAAAGGGTATTGAGTTAGATGGCACAAACCCAACTATGCTCTACGGATATGGAGGCTTTAACATTAGTCTCACCCCTCGTTTTAGCACTAGCAATATTATCTGGTTAGAGCAAGGTGGCGTTTATGCCGTGGCTAACTTACGTGGTGGCGGTGAGTACGGCGAGGAATGGCACCAAGCAGGAACCTTGATGAATAAGCAAAATGTATTTGACGATTTTATCGCAGCGGCTGAATATCTGATTGCTGAAAAATATACCAGCTCTTCAAAATTGGCCATCCATGGCGGATCCAACGGAGGCTTATTGGTAGGTGCGACCATGACTCAACGCCCAGATTTAATGGCCGTGGCCCTTCCGGCCGTAGGAGTTTTAGATATGTTGCGCTACCATCAATTTACCGCTGGAGCGGGATGGCACACGGATTACGGTACGGCGGATGATAGTAAAGAAATGTTTGAATACCTCCTGGGCTATTCTCCGCTGCATAATGTAGAAGCGGGAGTAAACTATCCCGCAACGATGGTAACTACCGGAGATCACGACGATCGCGTGGTGCCCGCGCACAGCTTCAAGTTTGCAGCTGAATTACAAGCTAAATATTCAGGGAGTACTCCTATGTTAATTCGCATTGAAACGAATGCAGGGCATGGCGCGGGTAAGCCGACGGATAAGATTATCCAAGAGCAAGTAGACAAATGGGCCTTCTGCCTGTTTAATATGGGTTATGAAAGTTTACCTAATCCATATGCTTCGAGTGAAGCTATGAACTAAACACACAGATTAAGACAAAAAAGAAACCCGAGTGACCGCCAGGCCGCTCGGGTTTTTTCATTAGCAGGTTTGCTAGAAAAAAATACTATTGTGGTAAAATCACCGCATTGATGAAGTGCAGAGCACCATTGGTTCCTACTACATCAACTTCTACGATAGTTGAGGGATCAGTATCAGAGTTTCCATCAAGGATACGAATTGACTCGGTACCGATATCTAAGTCAAAGGTGAAGCTTGATCCACCAGCATCCGTGGCTAGGGTGTTCACAGTGTTAGAGCTTAGATTTGGAAGGTCAGCTGAAAGGATGATACCATTAGTAACGTGATACAGTAACACGGTTGCTAGACCGTCAGTACCTAGTGCATTAACCAAATCGTTTAAGTCGTTAACTCCTGGGGTAGCATCAATTACCGCTTGGAAAGCTGCATTATCCGGAGCAAATAAGGTAAAGTCCCCCATATTGGTTAATACAGAATCTAAGCTTCCGTCGGCAACCATTAAAGCGGCGTCTAAGCTGCTATATTCGGGGTTTACGCTAATTAGCTCATACATGCTTAGTGGCAAGATTACGGCGTCAATAACGTGAGCAACGCCATTGCTAGCATTGATATCCGTTTCGCGTACCGTGGCACTACCATTGATTTGTACTCCGTTCATGGTAGAGATGTAAAGACTTAAAGCGTCTCCATCGGCATTCATGGCGGCGGTACTTACATAGCCTGTACTCACATCAGCGGAAGGAACCTTCGCTCCTAATACGTGATATAAAAGCACATTTTTTAAACCGTCGGTTCCTAAACCTGCTTCAAGAGCATCGAGGTCGGCATAACCTAGGGCCGTTAAGGCATTGGTAAAAGCCATGTCGGTTGGAGCAAATACCGTAAAGGTTCCAGCGCCATCTAGGGTAGCATCTAAACCAGTACGTTCTAAGGCATCAACTAAAACGGTGAAACGCGCGTCATCGGCGATAATAGTCGTTAAACTTTGAGGGCCAGCGACAGGGTTAGTGGTTTGGTCATCGTCCTCTGAACAGCTTGAAAGAATGAGTGCGCCTGCTAATAATAAAGCACTTTTCTTAAGAATAGATCTCATGGTGTTCTTCTTTTTTGTTTAACATATATCAATAAACGTTAAACAAAATAAAAGGTTGGGTGAGACGTATTATTCTCCTATAAGTACCGCGTCGATTAGGTGCACAGCGCCGTTGCTTCCGATGATATCCCTGGTTCCAAGCACGGCGTCTTCGGTATTTGCACTATTGTCGATGATTCGAACCTCCGAACCAATATTGATGAAGAATTGTAAGTTTCCACCACTGCCATCATTTGCTAAGGTGTTCACACTACCCGTTTGTAAGCCTGAGGATAGCATGCGGCTGCCGGTGGCGTGATAGAGGATTAAGTTTTGCAGATTTGCCGTGCCTAAAGAAGCGATGAGTTCCAAAAGATTATTCACATTTGGAGTACGCATCACCAGGGTGTCGAAGGCTTCATTATGGGGGGCAAAGAGAGTAAAGGTGCTGGCCTCATCAGATAAAGTGGCCTTCAGGTTTCCGTCCGCTAAACCAATAGCCGCTTCCAAACTGCTGTAATTGGGATTAACCTCGATCAGACCATAAACAGAGCGAGGATAGTTAATTGAGTTTAGACTATGAATTACACCATTGCTGGCAATGAGGTCCGCTTCAATGACTAAGGCATCACCATTAAGAGCCAAAACGCTACCTTTTTCCAAATAAAGGTGAAGGCTGTCTTTGGCGGAATTAATCGCCATAGTTTGATAATAGCCACTGCTAAAATCGGCGGAGCTATTGCTGCCCCGTAGAATATGATAGGCAATTATGGACTTAAATTGTTCAGTCCCCAGCCCTTGCTGTAAGGCAGCCAAATCGGCATAACCTAAATCATTAATCCAGGCATTAAACACCGCGTCGGTGGGGGCAAAAACCGTGAAATTACCATTGCTTAAGCTTGCGTCTAAGCCCGTGCGTTTAAGCGCATCTACCATTAAATCAAAGCGGCCATCCGCATTGAGTTTTCCATTTAAATCTACTGCAGCAGGTGAAGGTTGATTATCTCCATCTTCATCCGAGCAACTTGCGGCAAAAAACAGAAGCGATAGAAGGGTAAAAGAAAAGGCGATTTTTTTCATAACAAAGATCCTTCGAATGACTTAGCTAATTTGGGGAATAGTTTCCAAACGACTAAGTCCCAGCTTCTATTTTAAGCATTAAGACATCCGAACTAAATAGACTTTGCCATCAAAGCATAGCCAGAAAGTATTTTATAAGAGGTCTTGGCGATTCGTTTTTGAGCCATCCTGACGTATCTTTGATATGCCTTTAAACCACTATTATGGAGGTCGAAATACTCGCTCGAATTCAATTCGCGTTCACGGTAGCCTTTCACTATATCTACCCCCCACTGAGTATTGGCCTGGGTCTGTTAATGGTAATCTTCGAGGGTCTCTTTCTCCGCACTAAAAACCGGCAATATGAGCAATTGGCCAGGTTTTACACCAAAATTTTCGGTCTCACCTTTGGAATTGGGGTGGCAACAGGAATTGTAATGGAGTTTGAGTTTGGTACCAATTGGGCCGTTTATTCGCGTTATGTGGGCGATGTTTTTGGCTCTGCCTTGGCGGCTGAAGGAATTTTTGCTTTTGCCATGGAGTCCGGCTTCTTAGGATTGCTGCTCTTTGGTTGGAATCGGGTGAAGCCGTGGGTTCATTTTATCGCCACTGTAATGGTATTAATTGGTTCCATGTTTTCCGCTGTTTGGATTGTGGTTGCTAATAGCTGGCAGCAAACTCCAGCCGGTTTTCATGTACTTGGTGAAGGCCTGCATGCGCGGGCGGAAATCACGGACTTCTGGGCCATGGTTTTCAATCCATCCTCGGTTGACAGACTTTGGCATGTTTGGAACGGAAGCTTTTTGGCGGGAGCTTTTTTAGTATTAAGCATTTCGGCCTACTATATTCTCAAAGGTCGCTTTATAGATTTGAGTAAGAAATCTTTTAAAATAGCCTTGATGGTGGCGCTCATAGTCTCCTTAGCGCAGGCTTTTAGCGGACATTCTTCGGCCAATGTAGTAGCGGAACATCAGCCAGCAAAATTGGCGGCACTGGAAGGCCAATATGAGGATAGCGACGATGCAGGTATTATGATTTTTGGCTGGGTTAATCAAGAAGAGCAAAAAACTATAGGTGTTGAAATCCCATCCATGCTGCACATTCTTACGCATCAAGAAAGGGGGAAAGATGTGATACGAGGCCTAAATAGCTTTCCCATTGATCAGCGTCCCACCGCGATTAATGCCATTTTTCAGTTTTATCATATTATGGTGGGGATTGGATTTGGCTTAATTGGCTTGAGTCTGATGGCGGCCTACTTTTGGTGGCGGGGGAAGCTTTTCGAACAAAAGTGGCTGCTTCGCATCTTTGTGTTTTCGGCTATTCTCCCGCAAATAGCCAATCAGTTCGGGTGGTTTGCTGCTGAAATGGGGCGCCAACCCTGGGTGGTTTACGGTCTTTTACGAACAAGTGATGCCCTATCTGAAGCGGTAACGGCGGAGCAGGTTTTATTTTCTTTAATCCTGTTCTTTGTGGTCTATTTGTTTCTCTTCCTACTCTTTGTTTACCTGCTGAACAAAAAGATTAAGCATGGTCCTGAGAAGGCAGATCAAAAGCTTTATGCCGATTCCCCTAAACGCAGTATAAAAGGATTAGTAGAATAAGATGGAAGTAGAACTCTCTTATTTTTTAGGTATCGATTATCCCACTTGGTGGTTTATCATAGTTGGAGGGGTCTTTGCGGGTTACGCTATTTTGGATGGCTTTGACCTGGGTGCGGGTAGCATTCACCTATTTCTTAAAAAAGAACAAAGTCGCCGCATTGCCTTAAATGCCATTGGGCCGGTTTGGGATGGAAATGAGGTTTGGCTGGTTATTGCTGGCGGGGCCCTTTTTGCTGGATTTCCGGTGGCTTACGCCTCCCTCTTCTCGGCTTTTTATATTCCGTTCATGCTCTTTCTAGTTCTGCTTATCTTCAGAGCTATATCCATAGAGTTCCGAAGCAAGGAGGAAATGAAATGGTGGCGCCAATTTTGGGATGTGTCCTATTTTATATCTTCCAACTTACTTTCAATTTTGCTGGGGATTGTAGTAGGGAATCTAATTATTGGCTTACCGATTGATGAAAGAGGAAACCTTCAAGGCTCCTGGCTCAGCTTATTAAATCCATACGCCATCTTAATGGGAGCGACAATCCTCGCCTTATTCGTGATGCATGGTATAATCTACCTCTTACTCAAAACAGAAGGCCGTCTCTATGCCAAACTACGCATCTTATTGCGGCGTGCAGTTGTCTTTTTCTTGGCCTCTTTTATCTTGGCCAGCATCTATGGACTATACACTTACCCCAAATTAAGTGACGACTTAAACGCTTCGATTGCTTTTTGGTTGTTACCTCTTTTAGGGACTCTGAGTATAGCAAGTATCCCGATTTGGGTTAAAAGGCGGAAATTCATATCTGCCTTCATCAGTTCTTCTTTGGGGATAGCTTTTATGCTTGGGGTTTTAGCTTTTGAACTTTACCCGGTATTGATTTTCTCCACCATTGATCCTAGCTACCACATTAATGTTTACAATGCCGCATCATCCCAGAACTCATTGGGTAATATGCTTCTGATTGCGCTAATAGGCACTCCCCTTATTTTAGGCTATACCGCTTTTGTTTTCTACACCTTTAGGGGCAAGGTTAAATTGGACGAGAACAGCTATTAGCCGCTATCTTATTACAAAGCATCGCTAATACTTTGTATTTTAAAGCTCTAAACTATACTGAACCAGTTTTGAGTCTTCGAAAATCACTTTGTTTTCTATTGGGCCTAAGTCTATTCTCCGCGGGATTATATGCCCAAAAGATTCCCTTAAGAGTGGCCTATCAGGGTCCTTTCTTTGTCAATTATGGCGGTTCCGTCGGGACAAGCTTTACCCTAGAAGACCCCTTCGATTGGCAGACTTTGGAGTTGAGATTAAATCCCTCTATTGGCTATTACGAGCAAAATACCCAAAGGAACCTTTTGCTAAAACTTGAAGCCGCCTACCGCTATGTGCGCGAGGGTAAAAAATGGCATCCCCAGTTTGGCTTAAGTTTCAATTACATCTTAGCCTCTCAGGAAGTGGGTGGCTCTGTTAATCTTGGAACAGGGGAAATTGAATACGAAAGGCTGATCCTTAATCAAATAAGTCCGGCAGTACATCTCGGATATGATTTTCAGGCCGCAGCTAACCGGCAGTTTTACTTTCAAGTATTCTATGGACCCCTTTGGGATTTGGCGAAGACCAACTCTGCCTTTTTCGGCCTAGAGCTGGGTATGGTCTATCATTTTAATCAAGAGGAATGAAAAGAGAAGAGTTTATCCGTCTTTGTGCCTTATTTGGCTTAAGTCTGCCTTTGAGCCAATTAATGCCTTCGTGTAGTGACGAGGAAACGATTAGCTTCCCCAGCTTTGATTCAAATTATCAAGGTAAGATACTTATTGTGGGTGCAGGAGCTGCAGGTATGGCGGCGGCTTATTTGTTGAGTCGCTATGGGATTGACTTCGAAATAATTGAAGCGCATTCTAATGTTGGTGGGCGAATGCGTAGGCTAGATGGCTTCGCCGACTTCCCCATTGACCTTGGCGCCGAATGGATTCACGCGAAGCCCAGTTTGCTGGCCGAAATAATAAATGATCCTAGTGTGGACGCCAAGATTGACTTCGTGACCTTCAATCCACAGGAAATCAAGATTTGGAATAATGGCCGAATGACCAATGCCAATTACGGGCGACATTTTTATTCGGAGTATAAATTTAAATCTACCACTTGGTTTGGTTTTTTTGAAACCTATATTCTCCCTAACATCCAAGGTAATTTGCACCTTAATGAGATAGTACAGTCGGTTGATTATTCAGGAACTCAAGTACAATTGAGCACCACCTCAGGGAATACCTATCAAGGAGATAAGGTCTTACTTACCGTGCCCGTCAAACCTATGCAAAAGGAAACCATCAGTTTTAACCCGTCCCTACCTCTCGCTCATACCGAAGCATTTTCACAAATAAGTATGGGTGATGGGCTCAAAGTGTTTATTGAGTTCAAGGAGAGATTCTATCCCGATATCCTACTCTTCGGTGATTTAATCAGCGCACTGGCTACCGATACGAAAACCTTTTATGATGCTGCCTTCCGCAAGGGCTCTAGCCGGAATGTTTTAGGATTATTTACGATTAATGAGGATGCGGCGGCCTATGTTAGTCTAGGAAGTGATGAAGCCATTATCGAGGCCGTATTAGATGAATTAGATGAGATTTTTGAAGGTCAAGCGCGCCAGCATTATCTAAAGCATGAAATCATGAACTGGTCGGCCAATCCCTTTGTCCAAGGCTCTTATTCCTATGAGTTTGAAGGAGATCAAGCCAGTATAATCAACGCTCTCAAAGCCCCAATTCAGAACAAGGTATATTTCGCGGGCGAAGCCTTATCGCTAGAAAATCAAGCCATGGTTCATGGTGCCGCCGAGAGTGGCTATGCCGCGGTAGAGCAAATGATTTCCTAAGGATTTTTTAATGGAGGTATATTCTATTGGAATATTTTATTCCTTTGGTATACAAACCACACCATGAACTTAGAGATTACCGGCACAGGCAGTTGTATTCCTAGCGTAAGAGTGCCCAATGAAGACTTCACTGGCAATGAGTTTTACACTCGTGATGGCCAGCGTATTGATCAAGATGGAGAAACCATCATCCGCAAGTTTGAAGAGATTACCGGTATCCGTGAGCGCCGATATGCTACTCCCGGACAACAGACCTCAGATTTAGCGACTATCGCTGCCCACGAGGCAATTAAAGACTCGGGCGTAGATCCGGAAAACCTCGACGGCATCATCGTAGCCCATAATTTTGGTAATATCCCTTACGGGAAGATACAGAGTGATATTCTCCCTTCACTTGCCACTAGGGTTAAGCATGATTTAAAGATTAAAAACCCTAATTGCATTGCCTTTGATATCCTTTATGGCTGTCCTGGGTGGGTGCAGGCCATGATTTTGGCTTATAACTATATCTTGGCAGGACAAGGAAAACGTTATTTGGTCATAGGCGCCGAAACCCTATCACGCAAGCTCGATCCTCATGATCGGGACTCGATGATTTTCTCCGATGGGGCCGGAGCCGCTGTAGTGGAGGCCATAGATAATGATCTTAAGAAAGGCATTCTGAGTACTGCATCACAGACCTTTACGGAGGAAGAAGCCTATTTCTTAAACTACGACGAAAGCTACAAGCCAGAAGTAGGGCACGATACGCGCTACATTAAGATGCAAGGCCAAAAGATTTACCAATTTGCTCTTACTAAGGTCCCCGCCGCGATGAAGTTATGTTTAGACCGCTCGGGTTTATCCATTGATCGGGTGAAAAAGGTACTCATACATCAAGCCAACGAAAAGATGGATGAGGCAATCATTAAGCGATTCTTCCGATTGTATCGGACCCCTGAGCCCGAGGGAATTATGCCCATGAGTATTCACCTACTTGGTAACAGCTCCGTGGCGACCGTGCCCACTCTCCTCGACTTATTGCGCAAAGGTGAATTAGAAGGTCATGATTTAAATGAAGGGGATGTAATATTACTTGCTTCGGTAGGAGCCGGGATGAGCATTAACGCCATAACTTATCGGGTTTAAGTCGTACCTTGCCGGTCTTAATTTATCTGCTTTGAAAACCTATTATAAGACCCTCTTTTTGGGCCTAGTAATTGCTTTGGCCGCCTGCTCAGATGAGGAGGACAGTAGCCAGCCCATTTTAAAATCCTTTAGTTTCAATGGAGAATCAGATCAGCCCGCTGTTTTGGGGGCCGAGACTTTCACCTTTGAAGCCCAAGCTGAGGATAATGAAAATCTTAAACGTCTTTATTTAAGAATTGAATCCGAACTTGATGATTGGTATTATTTCGAAAGCTTTGCCTTAAGTGGCAGCAATTCGAATGTCTCAGAAAGTATCGAATTACCGAATGATGCTACCCCGGGTCCATGCTCCTTTATTATCACCGTAGAGGACCAATCAGGAAACGAGAGCCAGCGCATCATTCCAGGGGAAATATTGGACAATAGGCCGCAAATTAATCTGACGAGTCCTACTAAAAACTCCGATGGAAAATATGTTTTTATCGCGGGTGCCCCGGTCATTTTTGATGGACTAATCACCGATAATGAGGATCTGAGCCGTATTGTGATTCGAATTCAAGTGAGCTCACCATATATTGGAGGACCCCAAGAGGTGGCTGATGAGGAAGTTGTGCTAGAAGGCACTAATGATACATCCTACGATTTTGGCTCTGGAGGTTACTCGGTGAATATCCCTCAGAACGCGATTAATGTGAATTATCGCATGACTTTTTCTGCCTTTGATAATAAAGGAAACTTTCAAACCATCATTAGTCAGGTAGAAATCCGGCCTTAAGATTCTGCCCTTAAGGCTTGATAGAGCGCCCGGGCTTTTTTTACTAGAGCATCATTTTGAGCTTCGGGTAGTTTGCGGTTATTATTAAAACCTTGGGGATTTAGCCCTTCGGCTGAAACACTAAAGTCATGGGCTAATCTTTTTAGGTAGAACTCTGGCTTCAGGCAAAAATCCTCGTAGGCGATGAATTGAATCTTATCATCCTTAAGCTCTAGCGCTCTCTGGTAGTAGTTAAGCCAAATTCCCAACCAGTAATCTAAGGTAGATGGATCACCTTTAGGGGGCTCTTTTCCCTCAAAGGCAAAAGGCTTATGTCCTAGTCCAAATTCGTGATGACCTAGCCAATCCATATATTCCAAGACAAAAGAATCATCCGCTTGCATGGCCATATATTGCTGATGTTTTTCCATCAAGCTAGCCGCTTGAGCGATAGGCTCCCTAAAGAGAACCACCATTTTAAATTCGCTTAGTTGATTCCGTAAAGAGGCGTAACGAAGTAGAAAATTATTGTTCTTCGCCAGATAAATATCATTTTCAGATTGCCGCACTAAGGCTTGATACCGAAGGTAAGCCTCGGCCTCCTCTGCTCCCACGGCATATTCCTTTAGGTGAGATTCCTCAATGTAAGAGTCATGAGATATAGCCTTCCAAAAGTACTCCTCCAAAGCCTCGTTTGACCCTAGTCCTATTTGAATGCCATCCTTATGACTCCTTTCCTTGGTGGCAGTCGATTTAGGTTTGTAAAATCGCGCCCAAGTGTTTGGGCTCAAAAGAAAGGGCATGTTTCCATAATGCAAACTCTTGAACTCTGGAATTTCCGCTAAGAGGTTCATAAAGCTGGTAGTACCGGCTCGGGCAAGACCACTTACGATTAGGAAATCTGGACGAGAACTAAGGTCTCGCTTCTTTTGCTCCCGCTTTAAGAGTTTTGATCCTAGATTATAATTGTTCAAGACCATTTGGTGCAGTAAGATTGCCAGTTCCGAATAAGCAGATTTCGATTTCTTAAACGGCCACAAAAAGGGTAGGGTGGCGCCTATGGAAATGCTTAATATTCCCTGCCAACTGTCCCAGGCCGCTAAGTCCGCAAACTCCAGCCCCCAGAGCTTCACATAGATATATAGGCTCAAGTATGCAACCGCCGATGCCGCTATTAGCAGGCCAATAAAAAGCAATAGACGAATAATTAGACGGAAGGTTTCTTTTTGCAGTAAGTCGAGTTTCTCGTCTTCATCTTGGTCGCCCAGCATTACATCCAAAACGCGGGTACTGCTAATTGCTAAGCGATAAAAGTATTTTCGCCCTCCGCGCACCAGGCTCAGAGCCAGCGCTGCCGCAATGCCGAGCACGAAATAAAAGTGCATCTATTTGTTTTTCTTTTTACCCAAGCGCTTGATGCGTAGGTAAACGATGTAGCCAAGCGAAAAAAGAACGAGGCCACCGATTAATAGCACTAATACTATGGCACCGGTTCCCATGCCCGGACCGATATATAAGAATGGGGTCATCATGGCTGCGAAGTTAAGATTCGGGTCCAGTTTGGCAAGTGATGGTGCCCAGGGTGATGTGACTTTAACACCTGCTTATAGATAACCTCACCCTCCTTGATCACCCAAAGTTTCCCGCTGTTTTGTTCTTCGATCCAAAGGCTGCCATCGGCCAAAACTTCTTGCATTCCTTCCGTAAAGGTAAATATGCCATTATCACTAAAGGCCTTGGCTTCATAAACGAATAGCTTCTCATTTTTTAAGTCGTAAGCCATGGTATTGGAATGAAAATCACCCATATCAATGCGGCTATCAGCAACGCGCCAATTGCCAGGGCGCCCCGACCAATGAGTGTGACTATTATTATTGAAGAAAATTAGGGTACTATCGTTTAGGAAGTCAATGTCGTGTTGTGAGTAAAAAGCACCTTCAATGATCCGAATAACCTGATTATTTGAAGGGCGGTAATGCATCAAAGCCGAGCTATTTCTAAAGCTCAGGAAGACATCACCTTCATTATACCAAGCGGTAGTTTTTAGGGCGGGCTGGACATCATTTAAATGAATGGGGTCTTCGATATTAGCCGATTTGATTATGTATTCTTCCAAATTGTTTTCCAGCAAAATCTCGCTGATCGACTTATGGAAAAGAATCTTACCGGTATTTGGATCGAGCTGGGTGATGGTATTGTCGATGTATACTAATTCCCGGCCGTCTAAATCATAGAAAGCTCGATAGATAATAAAACCTCCATTTTCCTTGGTGTAGGAGCAGGCCCAGATATTTCCAGCGCTGTCCAGGTTCAAAGAATGATGGTGCGCTATCGTATCTTGTTTCCAAAGCTCCGTACCGGTAGAGTCTAGGCAAAACAAACCGGTTACCCCATTGTAAGAGTATACTAGGCGCTTTCCGGGAAGCAATAAGGGATCCATAATTCGATCATGTGCTTGAAAGGGATTTGGGATATCCCAGCGGTGCAAGCTAGCCTCCGTTCTAAGATTCCTGATCTCCACACTTCGTCCTTTATCCTCGTTACTGTAACTAATGAGGGCGAAAACATCCTGATCTAATTTGTTAATTGCCTCGAAATCCGCCGGGGTTGGTACAAAGGTCTCGGGCAGTTTTTGAACCTCCTCCACAGTTTGCTCAAATAAATCCAAGAAGCTCACAAAGGACATTAGACCTTTACCTACTTTATCGCCCAGCAGGGCATCACCTTGACTTTGATGTTTTACCACCCATCCAAAGACAGAAAGGCAAAAAAGTGAAATGACTAAAACTGAAAACCGCTTAAGGAATTTTTCCATGCTGATAAATCTGAGGCAAATTTAGGGTTTGCCGGTAAAATTGAGCTTATCCCTCGGAACGGAACTAGCTAGAAATCCTATCTGAGTATCTGGGACAAGAAAGCTCAATAGCTGTTTATCCATTTCATCAACTAAGCCTACCTTTAGCCTTCTCAAAAAAAAGCAAGAAATGCAGCATATTCAGAATTACGTAATGGGCGAGTGGGTCTCCGGATCGGGAGAAGAACTAATAGCCCGCGATGCAATTCACGGTACCGAAATCGGTATTGTTTCCAGTGCCGGCCTTGATTATAAGGCAATTCTAGACTACGGTAGAAGGGTAGGAGGCCCAGCCTTGCGAAAAATGACTTTCCAAGAAAGAGGTCGAATGCTTAAGGCCTTAGCCCTGCACTTGGTAAGTATCAAAGGAAAATTTTACGAAACCAGTTTTAAAACTGGGGCCACCAAAATAGATTCTTGGGTAGATATAGAAGGGGGATTTGGCAATTTGTTCGCTAACGCATCCTTACGTCGTCAATTCCCGGATTTACCCTACTATGTCGACGGAGCCCACGCCCCACTATCGAAAGGTGGGAGCTTTATTGGACACCACATTATGGTGCCTAAAAGAGGGGTAGCGGTTCATATCAATGCCTTCAACTTCCCGGTGTGGGGAATGTTGGAGAAAATAGCCGTGAACTTAATGGCCGGTGTACCGGCGGTAGTGAAGCCTTCAGAGTTTACCTCCTTTTTGACGGAGCATGTAGTTCGGGAAATTATTGCCTCTAAAATCTTACCGGAAGGATCGCTGCAATTAGTAACGGGTTTGGGAAGAGGAATTATCGATCACGTGGATACAGGCGACACGGTAACTTTTACGGGTTCGGCCGCTACGGGTAAAAAATTACAGGCCTTACCTCATATTATTGAACGTTCGGTAAGCTTCAATTTAGAAGCGGACTCTCTTAATGCCTCAGTCTTGGGTCCGGATGTAGAACCTGGGATGCCAGAATTCGACATTTTCGTGAAAGAAGTACAGAGAGAGATAACCACTAAGGCAGGACAGAAGTGTACCGCAGTGCGCCGGATCTTAGTTCCAGAGAATAAGATCGACGCCGTACAGGAAGCCTTAATTGCTCGCCTACAGAAAACTACCATCGGTGATCCGCGTGATGAGCGCACCCGCATGGGCTCCTTAGCCAGTACCTTACAAGTAGAACGACTATTAGAAAATGTGGATCGCTTAAAAGCCAGTCAGGAATTGGTTTATGCTAATGATGACTTTGAAGTGGTCGGAGCCCAGAGGGCTGATGGAGCTTTCGTGAGTCCTATGCTTTTCCGTAATAATGATCCATTTAAAAACACTGACGTTCACGAGGTGGAATGCTTTGGACCAGTGTCTACCTTAATTCCATATCAAAGCATTGACCAAGCAGCAGAGTTAGCTAATATGGGTAAAGGCTCATTGGTTAGTTCAATCATTACAGCCGACGATAAAATTGGCCGCAATTTCGTGGTAGAGGCGGCCCATATGCACGGCCGGATTTTGGTCTTAAACGCGAAGAGTGCCAAGGAAAGTACCGGTCACGGTTCACCCATGCCTTTGCTAAGTCACGGCGGCCCTGGTCGCGCCGGTGGAGGTGAAGAAATGGGTGGTAAACGCGGGGTGTTACATTACCTTCAACGCACCGCTATTCAGGGTCACCCGGATACTATAACTGAAATCACCCAGGTCTACCAACCAGGGGCAAGTCGTCCCGAAGCTGAGAAGCACCTCTTCCGCCAGCATTTTGAGGACTTAAAAATTGGCGAAACGGTTTATACCCATCGACATACGGTTACGGATGCAGATATTGCCAGTTTTGCCCAGGTTAGTGGAGACAATTTCTACGCGCACGTTGACGCCACGTCTTTGGAGGGAACCATTTTCGAAGGCAAAGTTGCCCATGGCTATTATGTGCTTTCCAAAGCCGCAGGTATGTTTGTCGACCCGCGCAAGGGACCCGTTCTACTGAATTATGGGATTGACGAGTGCCGCTTTACTAAACCTGTTTATCCTGGGATGACCATCGGGGTGAAATTCACCGTGAAGGAGAAAATTGATCAGGAGAAACGCAGCGAAGAGGATATTGCCAAAGGGATTGTGAAATTTAACGTCGACGTTTACGATGAAGAAGGGGAGACAGTAGCCCTGGCGACGATCTTAACGATGGTAAAAAAGATTGATCAGAGCTAGACCAATAATTAAACACAGCTTATATCATCCATGATAACCCACTGGCAACAAGAACCACCGGAAGTACCCTTTTACGCCGTGATATTTATATCACAAAAGTCTGAGGATTTGGAAGCTTATGCAGAGACCGATGATCTCATGATGAAAATGGCTTCCGAGCGCGAAGGCTTTCTTGGTTATTCTTCAATGGGAGATGGGAAAAAGGGAATTTTTATTTCGTATTGGCGTGATGAGGCAGCGATTGACGCATGGCGAAATAATCAGGAGCATCGCAAAGCCAAAACAGCGGGAGCCAAGCAATGGTACCGTTACTACCATAGTATGATCTGTAAAGTAGAATCCAGCCGGATCCACGGAGAGTGGTTAGCAGGGTTTTCCTAAGCCAAAAACTTAGTTCACCTTAAACCTCAGGGTGGTTTTTAGCTTTTCCGCTGAGGTTTTTCGAGCATCACTAAGGTAAATTTCGCGGTGTTTCATGGAGGCTCGGCTGAGGCCTTGGGATTTGGCAAAGTCTTCCATACGCCGAAAGCTAGCGGGCTCATCATCGTAGGGCCCGAGGTGTAGCATTTGCACGCAAGGACCTTCTTCAATGGTCTCTAATAGGCATTCTTTGAGTCGAGGATTGGACTTTTTCTGCATGGCCAGTTCTCGCATATTTTCAAAGAAGGAGGAGTCTACGAATTCAGGCTGCCTAATCATGAGTTTAAAGACTAAATCCTCTTTGCTGAAGCTGCCGTCATATTTTTCCTGTCCTTCTTTGCTTAAATCCCATACCCCCTCAAGTGGATAAACGGTAAAGTCAAAAAACCCGGCTGGCTCCAGACCTTTTTTGTAACTCATCTTTATGGTATACGAAATGGCAAAGAGAGCTTCTACGTAGGAGATGAAATTGTCGCCGTTGGGATTACCGGCGCCCTTTATTGAAACAAACTTTAATGGAGGCACTTCCACTAGCTCTGGTTGATTTTTTGGAAGATAAAGGGTTTTCTCTCGTTTGCGCCATTCATGCTTCATAAACGCTGAGGTGTTACATTATAGCTCTAATTTAAGCTTCCCTAGGCTTTTAAGACCCAAACCCTTCTTGAGAAAAGTTTCAATCCTAAGATTACCAGAGCAGGCGGATAGTATATAGACCTTCTCCATCATGAACTTGAAGCAGGTATAGCCCTTTCTTTTTCAGTTGAATTTCCGCCTTATTGAAATGGCAATAAGCAGAGTGGATGACCTGCCCATTAATGTTATGAACTTGATAGTGGAATCCAGGTTTTTGGGATTCCAAGTGGAACATCCCGGTGGTGCTGGGATTCGGATATACCTCAAGCTTTAAGGCTTTTGCCCGTAAATGTTCATCAGCCGAAAGGCGATTAATGACCATTGAATTGACCCTCTGACTTAAAAGGGAGTCGGCCCAGCGTGAATACTCGCAATCACTAGGAGCCCTGCCATTGACAAGGGCAAAATTATACACCCAGTTTTTCGCATTAGGGTAAAAGTATTTAAAGGTTTGATAGAGCTCGGTAGTTCTTTGAGCACTGTCTATTAACCAAAACCCCTTTTGCTTTCCATTTTTGATTTCATTATTATACATCTGCCAATAAAGGATATACGGGCTGCACCACTTTAAGGCTTTCCGGCAGATTTCGCGGTTTGCAGCTTCATGCAGGGAGTCCTGGTAGTTAAAGGCATCTGCTGGTCGGCCAAATTCACCAATTAATACTCTGCGATGGCTGGGAACCTGTTTGGGGGGTAGTTGATTCTCGATGTAGTCGAGTACTTGGCTAAAACCCAGGTCAGAAAAATGCTGAGTATCGTAAGCAGAGTAGGATACATAATCTAGATTAACATAAGGTATGACCTCGTTGACCATGCGGCGTTTGCCTCCAGTGTAGGCGTCAAGTACCCTATTGAGCTCGGCATAGTGAAACACATTTACCCGGGGAGAGGGATAGTCGAGCTTGGCTTGATCGATGGCGTTCTGCCGGCACTGTAACCATGATCTCATGTTTTGGATTACTGCGGTAGAAGGATTGCCGTTTATATTAAAGCCGGGTAATAGATACCAATCTCCTTCCCAATGGCCAATAAAAAAGTTTTTCCCGCTGTTTGCATACTTCTGTAGTAAGTACTTGCTTAGGTTGTAAATTTTTAGGGAATCATCTTGCCTTTCGGCTGATGAATAACCATCATACCAATCATTATAAGACCTCACCCACATGAAATAGTGCTTAAAGTCGAGGCTATCAAAAATCAATTGCAGACTTGGTTCCAAATGTATTAGTGAATCCAAATCATAATATTTAGGGGAGCTTTGAATTCCATCAACCCCATTCTCCAAATGAAACTTGATGATGTCGGATCCCATGGATCGAATGGCTCGTGCGGTTTCTAATAGTCGGCTTTCATTACTAAAACCGTAAGTAGCGCCAAAGGTCTGCGTGCCGATAACGTAATTAAAGTGCTCGCTTATGGAGTCGGCCTGAGCATGGAGTTTTGGGCCAATTGCAAGGGCTAATAGGAGAATAAAGCAACGCATGATAGCCAAATTTAACACAGGAAAATCAAAAGGGCATCAAGCCTTGAATTTACCGCTGCCTTGCACAAAGGCCTATTCTGGGCAGAAGTTTAAGGCTAAGATTGGTCTGCTTATTTAGCAATACTACCTTTGCGGCAAAATTGAAATTCATGTCCGACGCTTTACAACAGGGTTATATTCAGAGCAGTTTGCAAGATGGTTTAGCTACCATCGAGTTTTTTCACCCCTTGAGTAATTCTTTACCGAGCAAGTTACTCTCAGAATTGGCGGCAGCCATCACTGAAGCAGGTGAGAATGAAGAGGTAAAGCTTATTCTTTTGCGCTCGGCGGGGGAAAGGGCCTTTTGCGCAGGAGCTTCTTTTGACGAACTAATTTCAATCCAAGATTTAGAGCAGGGCAAGAAATTCTTCAGTGGTTTTGCCAATGTGATCAACGCGATGCGCAAATGTCCGAAGTTTATTATTGGCCGTGTGCATGGCAAGGCAGTGGGCGGAGCAGTTGGATTAGCTTCTGCCGTTGATTATTGTTTTGCGACAAAATTTGCTTCCGTTAAGCTTAGTGAGCTAGCCGTCGGGATTGGTCCCTTTGTGGTTGGGCCCGCGGTTGAACGAAAAATCGGTCTTAGTGGCATGAGTGAATTAGCCATTAATGCCACTGAATGGCGCTCAGCAGAGTGGGCACATCAAAGAGGACTTTATTATCATTTGCATGAGAACGTCGCCGAGATGGATGAGGAGATTTCTGCCTTGGTGAGTCGCCTCAGGGGCTTCAATCCAGAAGCGATGCGGCAGTTAAAAGAAGTGTTCTGGCAAGGATGCGAGCATTGGGACAGTTTATTGGCTGAGCGTGCGGCGATTAGCGGAGAGCTGGTGCTTTCTGATTTTACCCGCAATGCAATTCAAGCCTTCAAGAAGAAATAATACTTTTGCCAAAATTATTAGTGATGCGCAGCTTTTACGCACTAGTGTTCAGTGCCTTATGTTTAGGTTCTACAGCACAGAACAATGCTCTAGTTAAGGAGAAGGATATTCAAGAATTCCGTAAGGAGTCTATTAAAAAGACCGGTACCACCGCGACGGATTCCACCAAGTGGGATTTAGGGGGAAATTTGGGCTTACAGTTTACCCAAGCGAGTTACAGCAATTGGCAAGCGGGTGGTGTGAACTCTATTGCAGGGAATAGCATCTTCAATGGTTTTGCCAATTATCAAGGGAACGAAAAATGGGTTTGGAGCAATGCTCTAACCTTGGCCTATGGAGTGAACTTCCAGGATACTATTTTCAACAAAATTGATGATCGGATCGAGTTAGAATCTCGGGTAGATTATCTTCATAGTAAAACATGGAGCTATTCGGCTCTGAGCAATTTTAGGACTCAATTTCGTCCTGGGTACGAAAAACCAGGGGACATTGGCGATGAGCTTAAAATTTCTGATTTCCTTGCCCCAGGCTATTTGATTCTTGGATTGGGAGTTACGCATAAGCCTAATGATCATTTTGTAATGTTCCTTTCGCCAGTTACGGCCAAGGCCACTTTCGTGATGGATGAGCGCCTTTCAAATTTGGGGTCCTTTGGTGTAGACTCCGGAAGCACATCCCGTTTTGAGGTTGGGGGTTATGCAAATATTACTTACAAAAGAAAGATTTGGGAGGACGTTGATCTACAGGCTAGGATAGATCTTTTCTCGAATTACGCTGAGGACCCAACACTTATTGACGTCAATTCAGAGTTAATCATGTTCTTCAAGGTCAATAAATACATTAAAGCAAATATTGCCCTCGCTTATATTTATGATCACGACGTGAAGTTCGATTTAGACGAAAACCCCCTTACTCCAGGGGTACCGCGCTCTCAATTTAAACAGGTACTAAGTATCGGTTTCAGTTACGATTTCGGCGCGGCGGGTAAATAAATACGACTTTCTTGAGGGTTTTGAAGGGAGGCTAGGATTTAAGGCGAGAGCTTAATTTCCTTAAAGTGCATTTCCGATATTTGCACTAGCTAAAAATAAGCTATGTCTACACCCATCGAAAAAGCGCCTTTAGTTTCTCTTGATATCGCTAAAAAGGCTTTTCGCCTGATGAGCACTGCCAAGCAAATGGCAGAGCTTTATGAGGAGAACAAGGCCGTAACAGCCAAATACGTGCATGCAGCTTCTCGCGGGCATGAGGCGATTCAATTAGCTTTGGGCCTGCAGTTACAGCCCAGCGATTTTGTTTCACCCTATTATCGTGATGACTCCATCCTCCTGGGAATTGGGATGCGTCCATATGATTGCATGCTGCAGCTGCTGGCTAAGCGTGATGATCCTTTTAGCGGCGGTCGTACCTACTACTCCCACCCGAGTTTAAAAGATGAGGATAAACCTAAAATTCCTCATCAATCTTCCGCGACTGGAATGCAAGCGATTCCGGCTGCAGGTGTGGCGATGGGCATGCAGTATCGAGAAAAAATGGGTATTCATACCGGAGAAGACCGACCGGTGGCCGTGTGTTCCATTGGTGACGCGGCCATGACCGAAGGAGAAGTTTCGGAGGCTCTGCAGATGGCAGCCTTAAAGCAGTTTCCACTCCTCTTTTTGGTGCAGGATAATGAATGGGATATTTCGGCAAATGCCAAGGAAACACGAGCCCAGAATGCGGCCGAATTCGCCGCGGGATTCAAGGGAATTGAAGTAAGAAGTATTGATGGCAGTGATTTCGCTGCTTCTTATGCCACCGTTGAGGAGGTTTTAGATTTAATGCGCAAGGAGCGCCGTCCATTTTTGATTCATGCAAGGGTTCCCTTATTGGGACATCATACTTCAGGGGTGCGCAAGGAGCGCTATCGAGATGACCTCGAAGAGCATGCTACTCGCGACCCTTGGCCTAAATTGCATCAATACCTAATCGATGAAGGACTGGAGCCCGAGGAATTAAATCGTATTTACCAAGAAGCGGGTGAAACAGTATTAAATGACTATCAGGAAGCCTTAAAACAAGAAGATCCTCGTCCTGAAGATTTATTCACCCACGATTTTGCCCCAACACCAATCACGGAGGAACAGGGTGATCGCAGCCCTGCCGGTAAGGATAGAACGGTGATGGTAGATGCGGCGCTTTTTGCCATTCAAGAAACCATGGCTAAGCATCCTGAGGCCTTACTTTATGGACAGGATGTTGGGGGCCGTTTAGGTGGAGTGTTTTCGGAGGCAGCTACCTTGGCGCAAAAGTTTGGAGATGATCGGGTTTTCAACACTCCGATTCAAGAAGCATTTATTATTGGCTCTACCGTTGGAATGAGTGCGGTTGGCTTAAAGCCTTTTGTTGAAGTGCAATTTGCCGATTATATCTGGCCAGGTTTAAACCAGTTGTTTTCCGAGGTTAGTCGCAGTAATTATCTCTCTAATGGCAAATGGCCGGTGAGCTCCGTAATTCGCGTTCCAATTGGAGCCTACGGCAGTGGAGGTCCTTACCATAGCAGTTCCGTAGAGAGTGTTTTGACAAACATTAGGGGTATAAAAATCGCTTATCCTAGTACCGGTGCCGACTTAAAGGGCTTAATGAAGGCTGCTTATTACGACCCAAATCCGGTGGTGATGTTGGAGCATAAAGGATTGTACTGGAGTAAGGTGAAAGGCACGGAAGACGCAAAGACGGTTGATCCAGGAGAGGATTATATTTTACCCTTTGGGAAGGCACGGATTGCTTACCCCGCTTCTGAGTCAAGTGTAGCGGCGAAGGAAAGTCTTTTAGTGATCACCTACGGAATGGGAGTGTATTGGTCCAAGGCCGCTCGCAAGGAATTAAATGAAAAGGTGGAGGTACTTGATTTGCGCACCTTATATCCCTTGGATGAAGAAATGATTTTGCAGCGGGTTCGACTGCACTCAAAGGTTTTGATTGTAACCGAAGAACCAGCCCGTAATGGATTCTCTCAAGGTTTAGCCGGTTGGATTCAGCAAGAGTGCTTCAAAGATTTAGACGCACCGGTTATGGTGATCGGTTCGGAGAACATGCCCGCTATTCCTCTCAATAGCACTTTAGAACACACCATGATTCCCAATGCCGAGAAGGTGAAAAGCAAGTTGGAGGAATTAGGGTCCTATTAAAACAAAAAAGCTCATCTAAGGATGAGCTTTTTTTTGATAAGAATATTAACTGGCTACTGATTCTACCACTCGGCGGAATTCGTAATTGAATTTTTTGAAAAGAATTCTTCGGTTCGGAGTAATCTTACGACCGCTTGGTCGATTGTTGATAAGCCGAATCTTAGTCGTTCCCTTGTCTAAGACTTTATCTGTAGAAAAATTGCTATTAATCCCCATGTCCCCTAGTTCTTTGCAACCAATGTAAAAAGTGAGATTTAGAATTGCAAGTCTAAAGGCTTATTTATCAGTAATTTGTTTGTTAACTTTTTCTGCGGGGACTAAAATGCGCGCATAATACTAACAAATTGTGAACACCTTATTTACTGGCAATGGCGGTGTGCTCCGCAGCTTGCGGCCCATGAATGGGGTTTACCGGCACCTTCAAAACCCATGGCGGTAATAAGTCCTATTGAGGCATCATAAAGTTGGTGGGATCGGTAACGCGGATTGCTATTTATGTCTACATGCACGGTGATAATGCTGAGAGATTTTAGTTTTTCGGCAACTTCAAGGGCTTTTTCCACCTCGGCCCATAGTCTGGTGTATTCATCTGGGGGTGTATTTACCACCTCGGATTTGTGAATTTCTGATACTCCACGACCAATGTCCCAAAGACATATTGCCGTGCTGTATTTGGTCAGATCACCTCGCACCTTGGAGTCGCAGCCAACAAAAACCCGACCTTTTGGGTGGGTCTTTAGCCAGTCCTCCACATAGGCACGGGGGTCTTCTACAGTATTGCCTTGATAATCTTTAAAAGAGGAACTTTGACTTAAACGCATGGTCCTCAATTTCAGGAAAATAATTGATAAAGACCAAGGGAAGCGCTTTAGGAAATGGTTAAAAAAAGAAAGGGAGACGTTTCCGTCTCCCCTTGTTTCAAACTAAATCAAAACAATTAACCAAACCTTAACCTGACATAAATAACTGGAAGCACCTATTTAGGTTCACGGTATTTAAGAAAAATTCTAAATTATTCCTTAAATGACTGTAAATCAAAGAGAAAAATTTTCTAGCTATCGCAGTTTACGCAGATATTGTCGCGGTCCATTATCCAGATTAGCGCCGCTAAGGTCGCAGAGCCCATGGTGAATTCCCGAGCATTTACGGCATTAATATTGTCCAGGGCAGAGTGGTGAACCTCAAAATAGCGGTGGCTATCGGGACGCAGTCCAATGAGAACGATATCCTCGGCTTTTAACTGACCTACATCAGCTCCAGAGCCTCCTTTGGAGAATTGGTAAATCCCATAGGGTTCAAAGAGATTACGATAGCCTTTTAGTAGATCGACCATATCCTGATTGGCGTCAATGCTTAAACCTTTTGGCGTGAAACCCCCACCATCACTTTCTATCGCGATTACATGTCGTTCTTCCTCGGTGGATTTTGCCGCTTTCGCATAGACCCGAGCTCCGTTTAAACCGAATTCTTCATTCATATACCAAACTAAGCGAATGGTCCGCTTAGGTTGAAAGCCCATAGACTTTAATAGATAGAGGCACTCAAAGGCATGCATAGCCCCTGCGCCATCATCATGGGCGCCGGTTCCTAGCTCCCATGAATCGATATGACCAGAAACGACAATAATTTCATTAGGACGTTCAGTACCCTTAAAATCGGCCATCAAATTGTAGGAATAAACCGAGTCCTGCCATTCGCAGGCCATGTCTAATTTTACTTGAACATCGGGGTTTTTTCTCAAGGTTTTACTCAGTAGCTCGGCGTCATAAGTACTTAATGCGGCGGCTGGTATGCGCTCTATTTCTGGTGCGTAAGCCATACTTCCGGTATGAGGGTACTTATTTATACTGCTGCTTAAGGAGCGAATCACCACGCCGATAGCGCCCCTTTTTCCTGCTTCCATAGCACCCGCCCAGCGCTGCTTAACCGCCGAGCCGTAAGCATAGCCCGTGCTGATGTAGGTGGGGTCCATTTTTATATTGAAAAAGGCGATTTTTCCTTCTAGGTTTAAGCTGTCCAGTTGCTCGAAAGAATTGATTTCTACAATCTTGCCTCTAAGTCCACCTTCTGGGGTGGCGATAGATCCTCCAAGAGCGGTAACCGACATTTCCCTTGCAGTTTCTCCTTCAAGCATCCAGGCTCGTTCTTGTGGTCCGCGAACCCAACGGGGGACTTTTACCTCCTGAAGTTTAGTTTCAAAGCCCAAAGAGTCCAGAACTTCTTTAAAGTAAAGAACGGATTCCGTGGCTTGCTCACTGCCAGCAAAACGCGGACCGAGCCCACATAATTCAGTAAGCCATTTAAAACCCTGTTGCTCCGATAGGGCCTGAGAATAGATTTCTTGAAAAGTCTGGGCGTCTGATTTTTGTGCTTGGCTAAATCCAAGGCTGATTAAAATCAGACTGATAGTAAAACAAGTCTTTTTCATTAGGAGGCGGCGATTTGCATTAATGTTCCACAGAGGATCGCTCCAAAGGTTCCCAAGGCATAGCCTAGCACGGCCAGGAGCACCCCTACTGGGGCCAAGGAAGGGTGGAAGGCCGCGGCAACCACGGGTGCAGAGGCAGCACCTCCGATATTAGCTTTTGAGCCCACCGCCAAGAAGAAGAACGGAGCTTTGATAATTTTCCCGACTATAAATAATAGACCCACATGAATACTCATCCATAAGAGGCCGACGAGAAAAAGTCCAGGATTTTCGAAAATGCCCAAGATGTTCATCTTCATCCCAATAGTCACCACCAAGATGTAAATGAAAACAGAACCAATTTTAGAGGCTCCAGCACCTTCGTATTCTCGCAATTTTGTGAAGGACATGATAATTCCGGTGATGGTAGCAATTACGATTAACCAGAAGAATTTAGATCCCATACTGAAATACGTCTTTAAAAAGGGAGAGTGCTCAGCAATCTTAGGCGCGATTATATCGGCCAGTAAATGGGCAAGGCCAGTAGCCCCTAAAGCGATGCCAAAAATCACGAAAAGATCAACAGTTGATGCGATACGCGCAATGCGGGATGAAAATTCTTGCATGTGATTCTTAAGCGAGGTAACGGCTGAGGCGTCGGCCTTAAAAAATTTGTCAATGGAATCTGACTTTCCAACCCCCAGTAATAAAAAGAACATCCAGATCTCAGCAACGATGATATCTACGGTAATCATTACCGAAAATATCTTGCCTGAAATCAGTCCACCTTCACCGAAAATCTCATACATGGCCGCCTGATTGGCGCCACCGCCAATCCAAGACCCCGCGATTGTAGTCATACCTCGCCAAATTTCATCCGAACCGGCACCTACCACCTCCGGTGCAATGGCACCGAAAACTAAAATGGCAATCGGTCCGCCAATTACTACTCCAAGGGTACCTGTACCGAACATGATTAGGGCTTTGGGTCCTAAGCGGAAGACTTCTCTGAGGTCAATGCTTAGCGTTAGTAGGACGAGACTTGCGGGCAGTAAATAACGCGAAGCCATAAAGTACAATTGCGACTTCCCAATAAAGGGTTCGATTAAATGCGGGTCTATTTCTTCGTTAATTACGAAGTTTTTGAAATCCTTGAAGGAATATATTACCTCCTCCATATAGCCATTTTCCAATAGGAACTCCTGAGCGGCATACATATCAATCCACTGCGGAGAGATGATCCCCAAGGTGCTAAACACGGAAGGCAAGAAATAACAGAGCAGTAGACTTGGTATAACGGCGTAGAACTTTTTAAAGGCAGGCATTTCCGTACTGCGGAAAATGATAAGTAAGAGAGCCATTAAAATCCCGAATACGACCGCGTCATTGGTGATTAAGGGAATGTCGGATACAACTTCTTCCATAGGGGCGTTTTGTTTGTGCCCCAAATGTAAGGAATGCCCTATTTCTTAGAAGAATTGGCCTTAGACTTCCTGGCGGGGCTAATATTCCAACCTAGATCCGCTAATTTCTCTACATCGAGGCTTTCTTCTTTCTTTCCTTCTTCATCTTTTCTAGCGCCTAATTCATCTGCAATTTTGTTTGCATCGATGGGCTTCGATTTAGCCTTGGAGTCTGATTTAGAAGCGGCTTCAATTTCTCCATGCTTGCTTTGCAGGGCTTTTTTGCTTGGTTTGCCCTGTTTGCCAGGCCGAGAGGCGCTAACATTCCAACCTTTTTTTGCCAGCTGGGAAGTCTTTAGTCCTTCGTCCTCCTCTTTACCACCTGCTTTTTTGGAGGCTTTTGTGCTAGGACTCTCCTTCTTGCTAGGTTTTGCCTCATTTGATTTTGAGCCTTGCGCTTGCTTTGTAGTTGCTGCTTTCGAATTCTCCGAATTTTCTTTGGCGCTGACCTTGGTCTCTTTTTTAGGACCAGCTTCTTTTTTGGTGCTGACCTTTCGTCGAACCTTTCTTTTGGGTTTATCCCCAATATCCGCCGTGGCCCTAACAAATTTATTTCGGTCCATTAAGGCCGTCATATTACCCCCCAATGCCAAAAGGTATTTTTCACCTTTTTGCTCTAGTACTGTGCCCTGAATACCTGAGTCAATGATTTTCACTTCTAAACCAATGCTAACGGGCTCTGCCAGGTATTTATCTAAGTCTTTGTGGTGCTTGCGAACTTGCTTGCGATGTTCCAGCTTATCCTCTTTCTGTACTTCCCCGGAACGCTGATTAAGCATAGCTATAAATCGAGCAACCACCGCCTTTTTATCTTTCTGGCTAGTCTGAGCCATCCAAGCATCAATCAGCTTTTGGAAGCGTTGCCCCCAATACATCAGCCGATCCTGTTCCTCGTTTATTCTGCTTTGTTTCTGAACTTTCTCTTCGAGCTTTTTGATACGTTCTTCCTGAATTCTTTCCAGCTTGCGGAGCTTTTTTAATTCCGCCTCCTGTTTGCTGCGCACCTCTTCGATGGCCACCTTATCTTCCTGAATTTGCACTAATAGCCGATCAACTTCCAGCGTGTTTTGCTTAACTCGGGATCGAGCATCTTCAATTAAATGGCTGGGGATACCGCTGCGTTGCGCGACTTCAAAGGTGTAGGAAGAACCCGGCTGACCAATTTGCAGCTCATAGCGCGGATCAAAGCTTTTTTGATCAAATAGCATGGCACCATTAATTACCCCTTCCATTTCCGCCGCTAAGGCTTTTATGGCATTAAAATGGGTGGTGATAATTCCAAAAGCGCCATAGGCATTCAGTCGGTCCAGGAATACCTGCGCAAGTGCCGATCCCAACTCTGGGTCAGAGCCTGAGCCAAACTCATCGATTAATAGGAGACTTGCAGAATCGGTGTAGGTGAGGAAATGCTCCATCTTTTGCAATTTGGAGCTGTAGGTGCTTAATTCGTTCTCAATGCTTTGAGCATCGCCGATGTCACCGAATAGTTGCTTAAACAAACTAAACTTGCTTTCAGGATGGACGGGAACGGCAAGACCTGATTGTAACATTAATTGAAGGAGTCCCACGGTTTTAAGAGAGAGTGATTTTCCGCCCGCATTGGGACCACTGATAACTAAGATTCTTTGGCTTTTGTCAAGACTTAGGTTGAGCGGAATGGTGCTTTTGCCTTTTTGCTTGTTAAAATGACGCAGAACCGGATTGTAGGCTTCTCTAATATGGATGTTTCGTTCCGCTAAGATTTCAGGGTAACAGGCTTCTTGTTGGTAAGCAAAAATGGCTTTGGCTCTCGCGAAGTCAAGCCAAACCATCGCCTTTTCTACCGTTTCTAAATGCTCATGATAGGGACTTAGGTCAGAGCTAAGTTGACGCAGAATTCTTTTAATCTCCTCCTTTTCGGCCTCAAGCAGTTCCGCGATTTCATTATTGATTTCCACGGTCTCCCCTGGTTCGATAAAAGCAATACTCTGTTTATTAGAGCTGCCGTGCAGAATTCCTTGAATTTGCCCTTTGTAAGCGGCTGATATAGCCAGAACACGACGGCTTTCGGAGATGCTTTCATCAAAATCCGCGATATAACCTTTGTCGCGGTATTTCTTTAAAACCCTTTGGAAGATTCGATCAGCGGAAGCCCTTTTTCGGGTTAAATCTCGGCGAATCCTGGCTAAATCTGGTGAAGCATTGGAACGTACTTTAGATCTTTCATCCAACACCTTATCGATGGCTTCAATGATAAATTTTTCTGGCGGTAGATAGTCCAAGCGATCCCATAATGCGGGCAATCGATCCACTTTGTTTCTTACAAAGCGATGTAAATGGGCGTAATTAAAGACTAAGCTTCTGATATCGCCAAATTGTTCTTCTTGCAAGGCATGGCCCTGAACTTTTAATTTGGAAAGAAATGTCTTTAAGCTAGGGTGTTCAGCATTTGGGAACTGCTCTTCACTTAGCATTAATGCTAATATCTGATCGCATTCATCAATGGCTCGGAACAAGCGATCTTCCTCCTTAAATGGCCCTAAGTTTAGAGCGCGATTCTTGGCTTCCTCGCTGGAGCAAAAGCGCGCGACTTCCCTCTGGATAAAGGGGAAATCTAATAATTGCGATAAATCGGAGGGAAACAATTCCATGCGGCAAAAGTACAGTCTGAAAAGGCTTTGCGGGCCATTTTATCTCTATTCCTAGTGCTTAACCGTTTATCGAGCATTTTTGATCATCGATGGCCTTGCATTTGCCAACCATCGAAAATTCCGATTTGGGGGGTGTTCAAAGATTAATTTCAAGGAAAATTAAAAACGATGCGCCAGTTATATATCCATTTAAATCAGCACTTGGGAGGGTACTTAAGGGAGTTTTTGGCTTGGGGCAGGGTGGTGCTTTACGGACCTTCTAGCCACGAAAGCAAATTTGTAATCTTTGGCCGGGGACGTTCGGGGTCTACACTCCTTTCGGACTTACTCAATAATCTTAAAGAAGTAGACTGTGACAAGGAAATCTTTAACCGCAGGGTATTGATGCCGCGGGGATTTCTTAAAAACAGAAATTCGATTTTCCGCAAACCAGTCTATGGGTTTAAGTTACTCTCTTACCAGCTCCAGCAAAAATTGGATCAGGAAAACGGCAAGAAGTTCCTGGAATACTTGGTGAATTCTGAAGGTTATAAGGTAGTATATATTAAACGTCAAAATATCGTGCGCCAAACGCTTTCCAAGCATTATGCTCGATTCCGTCGGGCTTGGCATCAGGACACACCACTTTTTGCCCCACCCAAAATGCAGGTTGATATCCCATCCTTTATGGCTGAATTAAGGGCCACGCAAGCTTTGCAGGAATATGAAGACTATTGCTTAAGTGATATCCCTCATTTCAAGGTAATCTATGAGCAAGACCTGCAACATCGTGAAAGCCGTTTAAGACTGTTAGACCGCTTAAGCTACTTCATTGGGACCAAAGTGGAGACTCCCCGTACCTCATTACACCGAATAAGTCCGCAACGTTTTGACGATTACATTGCCAATTGGCAGGATTTGAAGGCCTGTTTGAGGTATACCGAATTTGCTACTGAGGTGATGGACCGGCATTAAGCAATAGATTATTTTTTAGCTTAACTTGAAGCGTCCAAAAAAGCAATCATGAAAGTTAAGCCAAGCCGTAAAGAATATCCCGGAGATGAGGTAACCATCGTTTGGCAACCCCATAAATGTATCCATTCCGAAAGATGCTGGCGAAACCTCCCGGAGGTTTTTCGTTATGGTCAAAAACCCTGGGTAGATCCTAATGGGGCCAGTGGTGACGCCATCCGCAGTCAAATTGAAAAATGTCCATCTGGAGCCTTGACTTACCTGGGACAGGAACATCGAGAATCAGTAGGAGAAACTGAACTCAGTGCTAAACTGGTACCCAATGGCCCCATCATCGTCGAAGGGGAAGTTAAATTCAGCCATCCTGATGGAAGTACGACGGTAGAAAAGAATCCGGTTTTATGTCGGTGTGGAGCCAGCGGAAATAAGCCTTTCTGTGATGGTAGCCATAAGAGAATTGGCTTCGAAGCATAAAGAGTAATAAAAGAAACACCCTAAGCCCTAATCAACCCCCACGGGGCCTACCCTCTAATATCTTATCCCCCATGGGGACAGCGAATAATCAGGCTCCTGTTTGGAGGGGTGTTTCAGGGCCTAAAGTATATTCTATTACGCCCCTAATTAGTAGAACTTGGTCTAAATTATGTAGAATAAAATTTAACCGAGATTCTATTGTAGAATAAAAAAAGCGACTCTAATGGGTCGCTTTTTTATTTGGTACGGATAAGTTTAAAGTACTTGGATAAACAAGCCTTCCTCGGTTTTTTCCACTTTGGTAAGTTCAAGTTTGGCCAAGCCTTTGAGACTCTTATCCCATTGTTTATTAGATAGACCTACGCTTGCTTTTAAGTCACTCAGCAACATGCGTCCTTCCTTTTGCAATGTCTCAAAAACTAATTTTTCATTCTCATTGAGCTCAAGCTTCTTTTCCGCCACCTTTTCGGGTTTCATTTGGGGGAAGAATTAAACCTGCTTTCTCAAGTCTTTATTAGCCAATGATTCCGAAGTTTGGACCGCATGTGAGTAACAAATAAAAAACCCAATTTTATCTAAAATAGGCTAGAATTAAATTACGATTTGAAAAGGAGTGTTCTAATAATCAAAGGTTTCAGTGAGGGCGAAGACGAATTGAGAACTGACCGGGAGGTTATACAACTCTATGTCGATTTCTTATCGAGTAACGCAAGTGGAGCATTTGACAAGGACAATGACATTCAAATTCTAGAGGAACCCGATTTGACTGAAATACAAGCATTGACACACTTGAATCAGAATGACTACCTGATAGAAGTGTTAATTGGACATGGTGCGAATCATGAAGAAAAGCAAGTTTTTCAGCTTCGGGAAGACCTGTTAATTCAACCTGGCCAAATTCAATTCACTTTTAAAAAGCAACTTCACATTCTCGAAACATGTAGAAATATCATTGATGCGGATTTGGACAATAAAAGACTAAACAGACTAATTCCAAAATACAAGTATGGTGGTGTCATTGAGATTCCAATGACTCAAGCGCAGTCAATTCAAAAGTTTAACGAGGAGCTAGAGAAATCAGAAGGTGGTATACTATACCTATTTGCAGCTAGTATAGGGGAAAGAGCTTACGACTATTTGTTTCTTCAATATCTGATTGATGTTTCGGTTTACTTTCATGAGTATTATAGGAATAGTGCAATTGGAGCACAAGCGGTTTTCCAAAATGCAAAGGATCTTGTAATAAAAGATACGTCAGGAGACCAGAACCCTATGATCTCTGGAACAACTGATTTACCATTTGCGATAACCATTATTTGATAATCTTAGATCTAATTGGTCATTTTTGGTCAATACAAGATGTGCCCTTTGTGAATATATTATTTACGCGGAGGTTTGCATTATGGCAGTACAATTAAGAGAGCGAAAAATCAAAGGTGGAGTGTCCTTGTATTGGGATTTCTATATCGATGGGCATCGTTTTACAGAAACATCCAATTATCGGATCTAAGAGGATGAACCACCATCTTTGAGTAAGAGGAAAAGAGACAACGCTACTAGAGAGGGGTATATCCGAGAAATGGAAAAAGTACGGTGTGTGGCTTGGTAGAGAAATTAAGCATTCCCGAATCTGACATGGCTATCTTAAAAATTGAAGGATTATATTGAAGTGAGTTTCAGATCTCGAAGTGCATACCTTCCTTTTTTAACCTATTGTATGTTTTTTTATTGAACTGAAATAGGTTTCCAGGTCTGCCCGCTCCTGTAGCTTTTGCTTTTTCATCTAGTTCGTCCAATATCCCAAGGTGCATAACTTTCTTCTTGAAATTCCTTCTGTCAATTGGCCTATCTAGAAGCCTTGAGTACAGCTTCTCTAAATCTGAAAATGGAAATTTTTTATCTAGAAGTTCAAAACCAATCGGTTGGTAACTAATTTTACCTCTCAATCTCTCAATAGAAATATCGATTATTTTCTTGTGATCAAAAGCCAACTTCGGCAGTGATTTTATATTAAACCATTTGGCCTCTTCAGCATCTGTGTTTGCTTGCAATTTTTCAAACTCACTGGACTTAACAAGTCCAAAGTACGCAACCGAAATGATCCGCTTTCTTGGGTCACGATTTGGCTCTCCGAAAGTGTAAAGTTGTTCTAAGTAATTGATGTTAACCCCCGTTTCCTCCAATAACTCTCGTTCCACAGCATCTTCTAATGTCTCAGTATCTTGGACGAAACCTCCAGGAATTGCCCAGTCACCTTTATATGGATCGTATTTTCTTTTAACTAGAAGAACTGACACACCAACTTCTTTACTGTATCCAAATACAATTCCGTCAACGGCAACTTTGATATTTTGTGTCATTTTCACGCAATAAAGTTAGTTTATTCAACTATCAGCATGAAGTAATTTGATATAGAAATCAATTGATGAATACTTATGGGGCTGGAAAATAGGGCGTTACAGCTATTTGCGTAAAATAAACACAAAATAATTTTCACCAGCAAAATCAGCCCTATATATTTGTGTCATAAATACGCAAATTAAGCACTATGAATGCATTACTTTTAACTGACGGATATAAAACAGGGCATCACCAACAGTACCCAAAAGGAACTGAAGAAGTCTATTCTAATTGGACACCAAGAAGTAACAAGTACGCTCCAATAGGATGTGATAAAGTTCTTTCTTTCGGACAGCAATTTGTGATAAAATGGCTACATGATTATTTCCAAGATACCTTCTTCGGTAAACCTAAAGTTCAGGTGTGTAATGAAATAAAAGAAGAGCTTTCGTTGTACTTGAATACGAATTATGATGTCACCCATTTCGAAAAGTTACATGATTTAGGGTACCTACCTATTCGAGTTAAATCGCTACCTGAAGGAGTGGAGGTTGGAATGAGAATTCCGATGCTCACAGTTGTTAATACGAAAAAGGAATTCTATTGGGTAACAAATTTCTTAGAAACAATATTATCTACTATGTTATGGCAGCCAATGACATCCGCAACAATTGCATTGAATTATAAGCGAATCTTCACAAGATGGGCTTTAAAAACTGACCAGGAAAATCTTGGTTTTGTTGACTTTCAGGGACACGACTTCAGTATGCGCGGTATGGGTGGATTTCAGAGCGCACAATCATCTGGAATGGGACATGCGGCAGTTTTCTTAGGAAGTGATACACTTCCGGTTATCAGCGGATTACGTAAATATTATGATGCACAGGGATTTGTAGTTGGTTCCGTGAATGCAACTGAACATAGTGTAATGTGTGCAGGGACTAAGGATGATGAAATAGGTACATTTAAACAGTTGATGGAAACTTATCCAACAGGAATCCTATCAGTTGTTAGTGACACTTGGGATTTATGGAAAGTTCTTACAGAATACTTGCCAAAGCTGAAGAAAGAGGTTTTGAATCGTGATGGAAAATTGGTAATCCGACCGGATAGCGGTGATCCAGTTGACATAATTTGCGGAGAAAATCACAATCTTGGAGGAACGACGCCTCAGGAAAAAGGTGTTGTAGAATTATTATGGGATCTCTTTGGAGGAACAACAAATGAACAAGGCTACAAAGTGCTTAATCAACATATAGGTGCCATTTATGGTGATAGCATAACTGCTGAGAGGGCTGAGCAAATTTGTCAGCGACTCTATGAAAAAGGATTTGCATCCACCAACGTTGTTTTAGGTATAGGAAGTTTCACATACCAGTTCAATACACGCGATACTTTTGGGTTTGCAATGAAGGCAACCAGTGTTATTGTAAATGGAATGAGAAGAGAAATTTTTAAAGACCCAGTAACAGATGATGGAGTTAAAAAAAGTGCTAAAGGTTTGGTTCGAGTTGATAAAGTAGATAACGAATACGTCCTTGTTGATCAAGTGACTGAGGAACAAGAGATGGGTGGAGAGCTTAAGGTGATATACGAAGATGGAATATTTCAAACGAGAGTAAACCTCCAACAGGTCAGAGATTTGATAAATAAGAGCCTATAAAAGTATTGCTATGAAATATGAGATTAAGAAATTCAAGGATGGTCAAATAACTGCAGGCGGCTTGGAGGAAGGTGATTTAGAAATTACTATTAGAGGAAACAGTTATGAGGATTTGTTTGCGGCTGCTTCCATTAAGGAAGCTTGGGATGCTGCAAATACAATGAAGAAGACCTCTGTATCGAAACTCACTATTTGTTGCTTAATTGGTCAACGCTCGGATCGCAGATTTAATGCAGGCGAGTCTTTTGATTTAAGGGTGATTGCAAACTTTATCAACGGAATGCAATTTGATAAGGTTTGCATTCTGCATCCACATAGCTCAATTTCATTGGCTCTAATCAATAATTCTGAAAAGATCTCGCATCTACCGTACGTAAAGCTGGCATTTGAAAGCATTGGATCACCCATTTTAGTGAGTCCTGACGCGGGTGCATACAAAGTTACTCATGAGATTGCTGATAAATTAAACGCTAACCTTATTGCGTCCAACAAAGTTCGAGTAAATGGTGAACCTCAAATTAGTGTACAAGGGAATGTACAAGGTAAAGATTGTTTGATCGTTGACGACCTTGCTGATGGTGGCAGAACTTTTTCGAAGCTAGCTTCTCAGCTTAAAGACCAAGGCGCGTCAAAGGTATTTCTTTACGTGACTCATGGACAGTTCAACTATGGCTTTGAAGAACTTAAGAAAAGTATTGATCACGTGTTCTGTACAAATAGTTTTCGAGATATTACGGATGATTTTGTTACCCAGTTTGATATTATGAGTAACAAATGAGTAACACTACTCACACAGAAACAAAACCAATAAAGCATAAAAAAAGCACCTCTTTTGAAGGTGCTTTTTAGTGTCTTAATCACTTATTTGATCTATTCCTCAACGTAGTCAACGATCAAGTCATCATCCGTTTTAGTAACTTTCATAAGCCCAAGTTTTCCAAGGGCTTTAATACCTTTGTCCCATTGTTTATTGGATAATCCTGAAGCGTCTTTTAGTTCATTTAGACCCATTGATTTACGATCTGCAATAATGTCGTAAATCACTTTTTCGTTGTCTTTTAATTCGAGTGATTTTTTCTTCACGAAAGCCTCTGGTTTCATCTGGGGGAAGAACAGTACTTCCTGAATCGATGCATTATCGGTTAACATCATGGTCAGGCGGTCAATCCCGATGCCCATTCCTGAAGTAGGAGGCATGCCGTATTCCAAGGCTCTTAAGAAGTCTTGGTCAATAAACATGGCTTCATCATCTCCCTTTTCACTCAAGCGCAGCTGCTCCTCAAATCGTTCTCTTTGATCGATGGGATCATTCAGTTCGGAATAGGCATTCGCCACTTCCTTTCCATTAATCATTAATTCAAAACGTTCGGTGTATTCTGGGTTTTCACGGTGTTTCTTACAAAGCGGAGACATCTCTACGGGGTAGTCGATGATGAAGGTGGGTTGAATGTAATTGGGTTCGCATTTCTCACCGAAAATCTCATCAATCAATTTGCCTTTTCCCATGCTGGAATCGGTTTCGATACCTAGGTCGGCACAGGCTGCGTGTAATTCCGCTTCTGTTTTTCCATCGATATCAAAGCCGGTATGCTCCAAAATCGCATCACGCATCGTAACCCTGGCAAATGGGGCTTTGAAGTTCAGCTCTTTTCCACCTAATGTTACCGTGTTTTGTCCACCGGTAACCGTATTTACCACATGTTGAAGCATTTGCTCGGTGAAATCCATCATCCAGAAATAGTCCTTGTAGGCCACGTAAATTTCCATTACCGTAAACTCCGGATTATGAGTGCGGTCCATGCCTTCATTGCGGAAGTCCTTAGCAAATTCATACACCCCTTCAAAGCCCCCCACAATCAATCGCTTCAGATATAGCTCATTCGCGATACGTAAGTATAATGGGATGTTTAGGGCATTGTGATGGGTAATGAAAGGTCGGGCCGCCGCTCCTCCTGGAATAGGCTGTAGGATGGGGGTTTCGACCTCCAAGTAATCATGGCGATTAAAGAACTCGCGCATAGCGTTGATGATACGAGTACGGGTAATGAAGGTTTCTTTAACCTTATCATTAACCACCAAATCCACATAACGCATACGATAACGTTGATCCGGATCGGTAAAGGCATCATAGATATTACCTTCTTCGTCCTTTTTAACCACCGGAAGTGGCTTCAAGCTCTTACTTAATATAGTTAAACTGTCTGCCTCAATAGTGATTTCACCCATTTGGGTGCGGAAAACCTTACCGGTAATCCCTATAAAATCACCAATGTCTAAATGCTTCTTAAAGACTACATTATAGAGATCTTTGTTTTCATCCGGGCAGAGGATATCGCGATTTAAATATACCTGCAGGCGTCCTTTACTATCCATGACATCAAGGAAAGAAGCTTTCCCCATGATTCTCTTAGTCATGATTCGACCGCTAATCTTAACCTTTTGCCATTCTTCGGCGGCTTCATCCTTTTCAAAACCCTCAAGAACCGAGGTGGAGAAATGGCTCGCTTCGTAGCGTGCTGCTGGATAAGGCTCGATTCCCATCTCCCGTAAGGCCTGAAGGGATTCGCGGCGTAGAATTTCCTGTTCGGAAAGTTGTTGACTCATGAGCTGAAATTTCGCGCAAAAATACCGAAAATCAGCAATAAGGGCTATGCCTGAAACGGTAGCTCGGATTACTACTCAATGCGTCTAAATACCTCTACGAATTTCACTTCATTCCCGCGTCGCCATAATCCATGATAGGGGGCACTATTATACGTGGAACTATTGGTGCTCATATATCTTTTTGACTCTCGAATCAATTGATTGTTTTCAAGCCGAATCGAATAGGAGCATTGATAGTATAAATTTCGGTTGTGGTATAGGCTGTCGCCTGATGAATTGCCGAGGTAGAAACCGAAACTAGGTTGCCAATTGGGCTCACCCTCCGTACCCAATTCATAGGCCCCCCGATCTAGCCAGAGTAATTGGTAGGTGCCATCGGCATAATAGCGAATTCGACGACGGTTAATTTCCGCTCTTTCGCCCCCTAGCGAACCTTTATATTGCCCCGGTTCCATTTTATCATTGGCATAGGGGGTTTCTAAGGAGTCTTCCACGCGAATTGACTCATATTCCCACAAGCCTACAATTCCTTGATTCTGTGCGGGAGCTGATGGCTCCTCTTCCTGAGAGCAGGAGGCGAGGAAAAGCAGAATAAAAAATAGTTTAATACAGTTCTGCATGGCTATTCATTTTATAGAATGTTGACTTGCGATTTCCTCCACTATAAATATGATCGGCCAAAATGAATATCGACCCATCTTTCGCTTCAGTGATACGAAGTACCCGGCCCTGAAATTCTCGTGTCCAAACCACCGAGCCGTCAGGAGCCAAGCGATATACGCGGCCCGTTTCACCCATGGGGTTTTCCAAGTCAATGCAACTCAAAAGCACATCTCCATTGCTACATACTCTACTGTTGATAGGGTAATTATCAATTCGTTCCGGTTCTAAATCGTCCTTAAATAAGGTGTTTCCGAGTTGATCTAATCCGTGGTGATAATTTATTTCGACGGGATTGGTGTAAAAGCAGTAGGAACCTCCCTGAGGGGTGGCTTCAATCAGGATAAAATTGTTGTTAAAGGTTTCATTGGTGCCATCAGGGCCGAGGTTGATTCGACTTTCAATAGCATAGGTCTGGGGGTTAATTTTGAAATAGGTATAGTTTTTCCCCCTTTGGCCTACAACCGCGATGCTGCCATCATTGAGAAAGCAGAAATCACGCGCAAATTGCTGAGTGCTTCCGGTGCGTAAATCATGGCGAGCGACAATTTTACCCTGAGCATCCAGATCGTAGAGGCTGAAGCCCACAAAGCGATTGATGCTGGCCTGGAAATTAAAACCAACCATAAATACAAAGCCACTGCCGTCGGGTTTTGCCTGCAAAACCCCGGAGGAATAGAAAAAGCCATCCCAAGGCTCTATACCATTGAAATTAGTAAATTCCACTAATTCGAGATTGGCATTAAAGCGAGCGAGGAAAGGAATGGTGTTCCTTGCTTCGGGCTCTGGCTCGGGTGCGTTAAGCCCGACATTAAAGCCAAAACCACGAAACTCACCGGCCGCTAGATAACCACCATTATCTAATGCCTGAATTTCCAAGAAACTAGCGCTACCCGCTAAACGGGAAATGTTAATTATCGGATCTTTCTCCACACTTTGAATGGGGTAGAGACGATATTCTAAGAGTTGTCCTTCGGGATCTGTGAGTATCAGGGCGGGTGCGCTTTCCTCTAAACTGCCCGAGGAATTGTCACTGTTGAGGTTGCTATTAAAGGCGGGCTTTGCCATTTTACCACAGAGCAACAAATTGCCGTTCTCTAGCTCTATGACATCATTAAGACTACTGTTTCCTTGCAGGCCATAGCTGCGTACAAAGCGATCGGCAGGGGAGGCTTCATCTGGCTGACAAGCCCAGCAGAGCACCAGGAGAATGGGAAAGAATTTTTTCATTTTCGATAGGCTTTAAGAATGGTGTAGACATAGCCCAATTGCCAGCTCCCAAAGCTCATCGTATAGTCATCCGGCACATAAGAGAGCGGGTTTAGGAATGCGCTTTTTGTATAGCGCTGATCTTCCACAATCATATTTTTCCAGCCTTGATGAAAGCGGTAGGCTATTTCTATTTGATGGGCTCCTTTTCCGTATCGCAGACCAAGGCCATAATAGACATTAGGCAATATGGAGGTCCTTTGAAACAAGAGGTCTTGATCAC
>Ga0207422_1001407_pt1 | contig 47830 bp, 32 predicted proteins | sample MarCyaLeptolynsp_FD_187757 | JGI IMG/M metagenome (GOLD analysis project Ga0207422, IMG submission 187757) | Marine cyanobacterial communities from Panama - species 1 Leptolyngbya sp. (SPAdes) | ecosystem: Environmental > Aquatic > Marine > Unclassified | place: Panama: Panama City | collected... | reverse complement strand
CTCCGCCCGCCGCATGCTGCTCGCCTGTGCTGTCGCCAGTGGCGTCTCCGCCTCGTTCAACGCCCCGATCGCGGGTGTCCTGTTTGCCCACGAAGTGGTGCTAGCTCACTATGCGGTTTCCGCCTTCGTTCCGATCGTGCTGGCATCGGTAGTGGGAACACTCCTCTCGCGGCTTTGGTTCGGCAATGTTGCCGCTTTCGAAATCCCGCAATACACGATTACTTCCTATCTGGAGATCCCTGCCTTCGCCCTCCTTGGCCTGACCTGCGCGGCTGTCGCCATCATCTTTCAGTTTGCGCTGATCGGGAGCGACTGGACGGCGCGGAACATCACCATGCCGCTGTGGTTGCGGCCTGTGATTGGCGGGCTCGCGGTCGGTGCCATCGGCGTCTTTTATCCTGAAATTCTTGGCGTTGGATACGAGGCAACCGATCTTGCCCTGAAGCAGGAACTGACGATCAACACCATGCTCACGCTTCTGGTGGTCAAAACAGCGGCAACCGCCATTACGCTGGCGTCGCGCTTCGGTGGCGGCATCTTCTCACCATCGCTCTACCTCGGAGCCATGACGGGCGGTGCGTTCGGCCTGATCGCCGCCTCCGTGTTTCCCGAAATGGCGTCCAGTCATGGCCTCTATGCCATTCTTGGCATGGGCGCCGTTGCAGCTGCCGTGCTCGGTGCGCCGTTTTCGACCACCGTGATCGTGTTTGAACTGACAGGTGGTTACGCGCTTTCAATTGCCCTGTTGCTCGCCGTTTCAATCGCAACCGGACTGACGCAGGCCGTCCATGGCAAGTCATATTTCCACTGGCAGCTCGGGATGCGCGGGTGTTTCGTCAATGAAGGCGCGCACCAGTTCCTGAGCGAAACGGTCAAAGTGCGCGACTTCATGGATCCGCCGCCGGAAAACGATGAAGACCGGACGTTCAATCCGGGCGAGGACGGCCCTTATCTCCATGACACGGACACGCTGGAAAGCGCGCTGAAAAGCTTCGATTCCTGCGGCAAGGCAACCTTGCCGGTCGTCCGTCACGGCAATGCGACCGAGGTCATAGGGCTGGCCAGACACGTCAGGGGCCTGCGCTACTTCAACGCCGCGCTCATCAAAGCGACCAAGGAAGAGCACCACTGACGCTGTTTACGATGCGCTTGTCCGGAGTGACGACACTTCAAGTTCGCAGTCGTTCCGAACAAACGCAGCGCCAGCTGCGCGTCGATCCGGAAACCAGATCTCAGCGTAAGCGAAGCGAACTCGAAGATGCTCAAACTGAAAGATGATGCGCCTTCTGCGCGACCCAATTCCTGGGTTCCAGATTAGCGTTCGGCTCTGGCTTATTTCTCTGAAATGACAGAATAGCCTCACCTTCATCACCGCTCCGGGCGAATGGTGTAAGTCCCTCGGCCAAAGAGCAGGTGCGCAGGAAGAGATGGCGACAGAACCACCGGGCCTACGCTGCCCCGCTTCCCTCTCCCGCCGGGAGAGGGCCAGGGTGAGGGGGCAAACGGCTAAGGAGCATGGATGGCTCTGTCCCCTCACCCGGCCTTTCAGGCCGACCTCTCCCGCCGGGAGAGGTGATCACGCATGCAGCCAGTCAAACGCATGACGCCAATTCGCCATCGCCAGCCGAGTCATCGCCCTGAGACCCCGACGGGGATGGCACGGTCGAAACCGTGAAGTCATCGCCTAGACTTGAAATTCTCTCGCACGACTGGCAACGAACCGGGAGACGGCCCGAACTTTCAATAATCTCAAACCGCTTCCGTAGCCTTTTCCAGCCAGACACGTTCCTTTGCTCCTATAAGCGGGCCGATCTCTTCCCGAACACGGGCATGATACCGGTTCAGCCAGTCACGCTCGGCAATCGTCAGGAGAGACACATCGACGAGACGGAGATCCATCGGCACCAGTGTGATCGTTTCAAATCCGAGCATTGGCCGTTCGCCGTCCACGATATCCCGGGCCTCGGTGACGATCTCCAGGTTCTCGATCCGGATGCCGTATTCGCCTGCCGGATAGTAGCCCGGCTCGTTGGAGAGGATCATGCCCGGTTTCAAGGCCACGGTGCCGGTCTTTGCGATGCGCTGCGGTCCCTCGTGAACACCGAGATAAGCCCCGACGCCATGTCCGGTGCCATGGTCGAAGTCGAGACCGGCCTTCCAGAGATCGATCCTGGCAAGTGTATCGAGTTGTGCGCCGCTTGTGCCTTCCGGAAAACGCGCTGTGGAAATGGCGATGTGGCCTTTCAGAACCAGCGTGAAATGCCTTTTCATCTCTGCCGACACATCGCCGACCGCGAGTGTTCTGGTAATGTCGGTGGTCCCGTCTTCGTACTGACCGCCTGAGTCGATCAGGAATGGCTTGCCGACAGGCACTTTCAGATTACTGGAGCGGCTGACACGGTAGTGACAGATCGCGCCGTTGGAAGCTGCCGCAGAGATCGTGTCGAAGGAAATGTCCTTCAAGACCCCTGTTTCACGCCTGAACTCTTCCAGCTTCTTGGCAACCTGGATCTCGTCAAGACGGCCCTTCGGCGCTTCTTCGTCGAACCAGCAGAGAAATCCGACATAGGCGGCCGCATCCCTTAGATGTGCATTGCGCGCGCCTTGAAGTTCCGTTTCGTTTTTGACGGCTTTCGGCAACAGTACCGGATCCTGTGCCTCGATCAGGCTGCCACCAGCTTCCGTGACCGCGTCCGCGATCCCGATGCCGGCAAGAGCCGGATCGATCATCACCTTCGCGCCGGACTTTCCAAGATCGCTCAGGCCCGTCTTGAAGGTCGAAGGTTCCGCAAGGTCGGTAAGCTCGGAAAGCGCGTCCCGCACGGAATTGGAGAGTTTCCGGCCGTCAATGAACAGCGATGGCTTGCCGGACGAAGGCACGGTCGCAAAGGACAGCGGCAGAGGCGTATGCTCGACGTCCGACCCGCGGATGTTGAACAACCACGCGATGGAATCAGGCTGTGTCAGGACACAGGCATCGGCTTTCTTTTCCTTGAGAACGACCTGGATTTCCGAAATCTTGTCGCCCGATGCCTTGCCGGCGAGTTCCAGCGGATAAAGCGACACTTGCCCGACTGGTGCGGCAGGCCGGTCTTCCCAGACTTCATCAACTGGATTGTCATTCAGGGTGACGAGTTCAGCGCCCGCATTTTCGCAGACGGAGCGCAACCTGCGCACCTCGCGCACGGTGTGCAGCATCGCATCGATCCCGAGTTTCTGTCCCGGTCGCAGATTTTCCTTCAGCCAGTCGGAAACCGGCTCATTGATGAGGTGCCTGGCGGCGAAGACCTCAAGATCGACCTGCTCGCGCACCTGGATCGTGTAGCGTCCGTCGACAAAGATCGCTGCCTTATCGCCGAGGATCGCCGCAACACCCGCCGAACCGGTAAACCCGGTCAGCCATTGCAGGCGGCAATCATTGGGCGGCACATATTCGCCCTGATGCGCATCGGCACGCGGAATGAGAAAGCCGTCGAGACCGAGGCGGGCAAGTTCGGCCCTGAGAAGCGCTGCACGCGGCGCTCCGCAGGAGGGATCACTGAGATCATCGAAGGACTGAAACATGCCCGGCACGGTAGTGTGACCTCCACCGCGGATCAAGCCGGACATTTTCGAAAAACGCGCCAGTTCAATTGGATGAGCACTGGCGTTTGCAGCGCAGCATATGATTTCGCATATGCGAAATATGCAAGCCTGTCATGCGTCTGGAGACCTACCTGAACGAACCGGCAGACTGCATATAGAGAGCAACAACGAATAAAGACGTTTCTCCCTAGGGAAGCTCTTGAACTTCAAATGGGAATAACCACGATGACTATCGCAACCACGACTTCTACCCGTACCGGCAGCAGCTTTGTCCGTCGCGCTTTCGACCGCATGGTCGAAGCCCGGTCCAACCAGGCGCGCCGCTATGTCAACGGCTACCTCCTGTCCCTCGACGACGCGACGCTCGCAGCGCACGGCTACGACCGCAAGCAGCTGGAACGTGAAGGGTCCATGACCAACCCGTTCTAAGGGGCTCAGGCGCTAAGTTAAAGCACTGTGCACATGAAAAAGGGTCTGCCGGAGTTCCGGCAGACCCTTTTCTTTTGTCTCGCCACATGTGAAGCGGGTCAGGCCTGATTGCGCCCGCGCACAAGCGTCAGCGTCAACCAGCCGTCTTTCTCCCGCCTGCGATCCAGTACGAACCCCTGGCAGCGATACGCGAACAGGATACGCGGACCGTCCTCGGTCCGCAGTCCGGACAGGACCAGCGTCGCCGACCGCGCCATCTGTTCCCCGATGGATTTCGACATTTTCATGAGTGGCCGTGCCAGAATGTTGGCTATCACGAGATCAAACGGGCCATAGTCGCCGAAGCGTCGGTCCTCAACACCGTTTGCCGTGAAGCCGGACACCAGATGACCGGCGCCATTCAGCCTGGCATTTTCCAGAGCGGTTCTGGTTGCGACCGGATCGATATCGGTCGCCAGGATGGTTTGCCTGGCCTTGAGCGCTGCGGCAATCGCCAGGACACCTGTCCCGGTGCCAAGGTCAAGGATCCGATCGTATTCGCGCAGCGACAGCAACCGGTCGATTTCCTCCAGGCATCCGGCGGTGGTGCCGTGGTGGCCTGTCCCGAAGGCCAGCGCCGCCTCGATTTCAAGACCGATCGCGCCTGGCGGAACCTTGTCCCGGTCGTGGCTTCCATGCACCAGAAAACGTCCTGCACGCACCGGTTTCAGGCCTTCAAGGCTTTTTTCCACCCAGTTGATGTCCGGCAGCTCTTCCGCCTCGACCGGTGCTGCAAATGCATCACTGCCGACACGATCGAGCACCAGCGCCCGCGCCGCGTCAGGCTCCATATCGAACAACAGGATTTCGGCAGACCAGAACTTGCCGTCCTCCGATGTTTCATAAATCGTGACCGGGTTGCCTTCTTCTTCGAAAGCATCCGCGAGGATTTCCGAAATCCGTTTCGCTTCCAGTTCTTCAGCCACGATCCGAACGCGGATGGTTTTCATGCCGGTGTCTGCCCAGATGGTTTGATCAAGGCGTGCGGTATAGCCTTGCGGGCAGCAACACACCAGCGTCAAAAACAATTGACTGGTCAAATTCGCGAATTGCGCCATGATTCTGTGTAGCGGAGGTGTGTGATGATCGGGAATTGGCAGACAAATTTGACGTTTCAAGCACGGCATCTGTTGGCGATTTTCCTACTGTGTCTTGCAGCAGCAACCAGCGCCGCCCGCTCAGATACGTCGAACGACGGTCTGTTCGAGGCCTTGAAAAACGCACCGAACGAAAAAGAAGCCCGGTTGATCGAGACGGAGATCTGGGAAGCCTGGATAGACGCGGCTCCCACCCCTGAACTGCGCGAACAGGTCGAAAGCGCCATGCGCATGCGCGGGGAATACAATTATCAGGGTGCGCGAGAAGTCCTCGACAAGGTCGTCGCCGAGGCACCCGATTACCCGGAGGGCTGGAACCAGCGGGCCTTCATCCTGTTCCTGCAGGGCGACTACGAAGCAAGTCTTGCGGATATCAAGCGGGTTCTGGAGCTTGAACCCCGCCACTTCGGTGCACTATCGGGCCAGGCGATGATCTACATCACGCAGGGCCGGGCAGAACTTGCTCAAAAGACGCTGCGCGATGCGGTCAATGTGCATCCTTACTTGAAGGAACGGGCACTGCTCATCAAACCGAAGGGTGTGGATCTCTGAAACCCGGCCCGGGCTTTGCCTGTCAGTGCCGTTCGACGAAACTGTCGATCACCTTCTTGACGCCTGCCTTTTCGAAGTCGATCGTGAGCTTGTTGCCCTCGATCGAGGTGATCGCGCCGTAGCCGAACTTGATGTGGAACACACGTTCGCCGAGCGAATAGTCTGAAGGTGTCTCGCTGACGGACTTTGCAACAAGCTCACCCTCGATCGTGAGCGGCCCCTGCCGTTTCATGCGGGCGGACTGGTAGCCCCTGCCCCCTTCTGAAAAACCGTCATCCGATTGCCGCGCCCGCTGCGCGCGCTGCCAGCCGGGGGTCGAGTAGCTGCCGCGCTCGAATGGATCGTTGCTGTCAAAGCGCGAGGGACCGTAGCCTCCGCCGGCATAACCGCCATAGCTTGAGGAGGGTTCGGCAATCTCGACATGATCGGGTGGCAATTCATCGAGAAATCTTGACGGCACTGTCGATTGCCACAAGCCGTGAATTCTCCGGTTTGAGGCGAAATAGAGCTTCGCGCGCTGCTTCGCCCGCGTGATGCCGACATAGGCGAGCCGCCGCTCTTCCTCCAGCCCGGCCCGGCCGCTCTCATCCAGCGACCGTTGGTGCGGGAAGAGCCCCTCCTCCCAGCCTGGCAGGAAGACCGTATCGAATTCGAGGCCCTTGGCCGAGTGCAGCGTCATGATCGATACCGCGTCGCTGGCATCCGCGCTGTCACGGTCCATCACGAGCGAAATGTGTTCCAGGAAACCCGCCATGGATTCGAACTCTTCCATCGAGCGGATCAGTTCCTTCAGGTTGTCGAGCCGGCCCGGCGCTTCCGCGGACCGGTCGAGACGCCACATCTCCGTATAACCGCTTTCATCGAGAATGATTTCCGCGAGTTCGGTGTGCCGGAGTTGGTCGAGCTGGCGTCGCCAGCGGTCGAAATTGTCGAGAACGGTCTTGAGCGAATTGCGAGGCTTCGGTTTCAGCTCCTCGGTATCGATCAGTTGCTGCGCGGCCTGCATCAGCGGGATGCGCTCGGCGCGGGCCAATCCGTGCACAAGCTTCAGCGTGGCATCCCCGAGACCGCGCTTGGGGGTATTGACGATACGTTCGAAGGCGAGATCATCGGCCGGCTGCGTGACACAGCGGAAATAGGCCAGCGCATCGCGAATTTCCATGCGCTCGTAAAAGCGCGGGCCTCCGATGACCCGGTAGTTGAGACCCAGCGTGATGAACCGGTCCTCGAATTCACGCATCTGGAACGATGCCCGGACAAGCACGGCCATCTCGTTGAGGGCGTGCCCCTTACCTTGCAGGGACTCGATTTCGTCGCCGATTGTGCGCGCCTCCTCTTCCGAGTCCCAGACGGAGGCAACGGAAACCAGATCGTGGTCCGGCTCGTGAAAATCGGTAAACAGCGTTTTGCCCAGGCGGCCTTCATTGTGGGAAATCAGCTGCGAGGCGGCAGCCAGAATGTGACTGGTCGAGCGGTAGTTCCGCTCCAGCCGGACCACCGTTGCGCCCTTGAAGTCGTGTTCGAACCGCAGGATGTTGTCGACTTCCGCACCCCGCCAGCCATAGATCGACTGATCGTCGTCGCCGACGCAGCACACATTCGGATTGCCCTGTGCCAGCAGGCGCAGCCACAGATACTGGGCGATGTTGGTATCCTGGTACTCGTCCACGAGCATGTAGCGGAACCGGCGCTGGTATTCCTTCAGAACGTCCGGCTGTGTCTTGAACAGCGTGATTACGTGCAGCAGCAGGTCGCCGAAATCCGCGGCATTCAGGATCGACAGACGCTCCTGATACTCTTCGTAAAGGCGGCGTCCCTTGCCGTTGGCAAAGGCCCGGGCCTCGCCTTCGGGAACCTGATCAGGTGTCAGTGCCCGGTTCTTCCAGCCGTCCAGCATCCCGGCAAAGGTCTTGGCGGTCCAGCGCTTGTCATCCAGACCTTCCGCCTGGATGATCTGTTTGATGAGCCGGATCTGGTCGTCTGTATCCAGAATGGAAAAGCTCGACTTGAGGCCGGCGAGTTCGGCATGCTTGCGCAGGATCTTCACGCAGATCGAGTGGAACGTGCCGAGCCAGGCCATGCCCTCGACATTGCCTCCGACAAAACCGGAGATGCGCTCCTTCATCTCGCGCGCCGCCTTGTTGGTGAATGTCACCGCGAGGATTTCCGACTGGCGCGCGCGCCCCGTTGCCAGGATATGCGCAATGCGTGTTGTCAGAACCCGGGTCTTGCCGGTGCCTGCCCCCGCGAGAACGAGAACCGGTCCCTCTGTCGTTTCGACAGCCAGCCTTTGCTCGGGGTTCAGCCCGGTGAAATAGTCCGGTGCCTGGCGTGCAGCCATTGCCCTGGCGGCGATCCCGCCAGTCGCGCGCGGCGGCACGGGCGCAGCTTCCCGGCGCGGCTCAGCCGTTTGAAAAGGATCGTCAAAGGAATCGTCGTACCCGCCCGGGTCTGCCATGATGCGCTGGTCCAGTTCCACAAAAGACCGTCAGGAACACCCCGTTTCGGCCCTGAAGAACAATATAGCAACAAAATGTTTCTGGCGAGGCGGGAAAACATCAATAAATGGGGACAAGGCAGGCTGTTGAAAGACTGGCTCCCGCTCTCGCCGCTGCGCGGCAAACTGCGATGACAACTTTAGTGCGACGCGGTCGACGGATTTCGCGCGCTAGACATAAACCCCAATTTGTCATCCCTGCGAAGGCAGGGATCCAGTGATCGCAAGCGCCTGCAGGTCCCACCCAAACCGGGGATACTGGCTCCCGGTCTCGCCGCTGCGCGGCAAACCGGGTGACGCGGGCGGGTGCGAACCAACTACACGCATCGGAGCCGATCTGAAGATTGACAACCTCATCCTGAGAAGGGCCGAAAGGCCCGTCACGAAGGATCGGCAACGCTCCCTATCCGTGCAATCAATCCTTCGAGACAGCACTGACGTGCTTCCTCAGGATGAGGCGGTTTCGTCTTAAGTCTACCTGAGACAATGTGCTCCCCCCGACAAAAGAAATCCCGGCTTGCCCTCGAGCAAGCCAGGATCTTTTGGGAGTCTCGGAAAGAAACCGTGGGAGGCCCTACGCGGCCTCCTCGCCGCGCTCTTCCTCGTCACGGACCTCTTCGAGGAACGTGTTCACCGCTTCAGACAGGCTCGAGGCCACCTGACCGAGCTGTTCGGCAGAGACGCTCAGCGTTTCCGACTTCTGCCGGGTCTGGTCGATCGAACCGGAGACACCGGAGACGTTGGTCGCCGCCGCCTTGGCACCGTCCGAGGCAAACGTGATGCTCTGGGTGATCTCGCTGGTCGCCGCGTTCTGCTCGTCGACCGAGACCGCGATAGTTTCGCTGACCGAGCGGACTTCCTCTATCTTTTCAACGATCGAGCGGATCGCCGCGACGGACTTCTGGGTCGAACTCTGGACACCGGAGATCTGGCTGGCGATCTCGTCTGTTGCCTTTGCAGTCTGCGTGGAGAGTTCCTTCACCTCCGCCGCAACAACCGCGAAGCCCTTGCCGGCTTCACCTGCCCGGGCGGCCTCAATGGTCGCGTTCAGGGCAAGAAGGTTGGTCTGTTCGGCAATGGCGCGGATGATCTCGACCACTTCACCGATTTTGTCGGCGGTTTCGGCCAGCAGCGAAATGTCCTTGTCGGCAGCTACAGCCGTTTCCGCCGCAACGGAGGAAATCTCGGTGGCCGAAGCGGCCTGCCGCGAAATCTCGCCGATGGACGCCGACAACTCGGCGGCCGCGGAGGCGACCGTCTGAACGTTGGTCGTTGCTTCCTCGGTCGCCGAATTTGCGGCGCGGGCGCTTTCGTCTGCGTGGAGCGCGATCTGCACCATGTCCTGGGCGTTGCTGCTGACACCTTCGGTTTCAGACGCAAGCTGCGTCTGAATGGTCAACACCGATGATTCAAAGTGATGAATGGCGTTTTCGAGCTGCGCCCGGCGCTGACGACGCAGAACACGTCCTGCCTCGGCCTCTTCTTCCAGCTGCTTCTGGTGGATCAGCTTGTCGCGGAACACCTCGGATGCCCGCGCGATATCACCGATTTCGTCCGGCCGGTCCGTGTCGGAAACCACAACGTCGAGGTTACCTTCGGCGAGCTCTGAAATCGCGTCGCGCTGGCGGCCAAGCATTTTACTGATTGTAAAGACCTGGAAAACTGCGAGAGCGAGGGCAAATCCGGTCAGGACAACGGCAACGACCGTCAACCAGAAGATTTCGGAATTAAGTTGTGCGGAATCTGCATCTGCCGCCGCTTCAGCCCGGTGAATGAGTTCGTCTGAAAGACCTTTCATGAGGTTGAGACGCTTGGTCGCCGTCGCGAACCACACACCGCCTTCAAGCCCCTGAGACTCCTTCGTTTCCGGCAGCGTGTGTATCAGTTCGCGCCAGTCCAGAGCCTGATCGACATCCGGGCCCTTGACCATCTCCTTGAGCATGGCCTTGTGCTCAGGCAGTGCGACGGATTTGAACTCCTTCATGAATGCCGCTTCACCGCCGTAGTGGGTGATGACTTTCTTGAATGTCGAAAGATTGACTTCGCCTGTCTGGTTGAACTCGTTGAGCAGTGCCGCGCCGTTGGCGCGTTCCAGACCGCCCGCTTCCATCGCCTCGACAATCGTAAGGTAAGGCAAAAGTTCAGCCGTGATTTTCTGCGACGGGCTGGATTCCGTCGTCAGCCCGATCACATGGATCAGCTCATGAATTTCGTCCGTGTAGCCCTTTAGAACATCACCGACCGCAAATTCCTTTGCATCAATCGCCTTGCGGAAACCACCCGTCTTGTGAACCTGTTCGGCCGTATGCTGAAGATTTTTCAGCATGTCTTCGTCGTTAAGGTCGATAGCTGCCAGGTGCTCATCGAAAATCTTCAATGCGGCATCGGATTTCGGCCGCTGCGCATCAAGTTTGGCCCTAATTTCAGGATCGTAGCCCGACTTGATGTAACTGACACTCATTCCACGTTCTTTTTGAAGCTCGTGGATGAGATTGCCGCTGTCCTCTGCGATCCGCGTCAGTGGCCGCATAAAATCGTGGTGATGCAGTTCAACGACTTTTTCGTAGACACTCAACGTCGCGAAACCGACAACCGCAAGCATCGGCACACCTGCGAGCGCCGCAATCTGCAGTTTGATGCGTTTCATTGCCTAGTCCCCTCTGGCACAGAGATCTTTCCTCCAAACTGCCGGGGCGGCATTACTTGTTACTTAACGTCAGAAGCAAACTTGACCGTTTGCGACACTATTTTCGTAAAATGCCAACTTTATCAATTTCAGGTGGTAAAACTAATTTTTATAGGACTGTCATTTTTGACAGCTAAAGGCACCCGGTGCGAAAAAACCAACCGCGAAGAAATGACAGAATCGATCCGGCAGGCGTCCGGATAGGATACGCAGCGGCCCCGCTGCCAAATCGCTTTCCGGTCGGCTTACACGCCGCATAGTTGCCGGGAGCACCGGATTAGGCGCCTACCAGATCGAACCAGCCGTCCTCTGAAATCACCTCGACCTGAAGATCCTGTGCCTTCTTCAGTTTCGACCCCGCACCGGGACCGGCAACGACCAGATCGGTCTTCTTGGACACCGAGCCGGACACCTTGGCGCCGAGGCGCTCCGCCATCGCCTTGGCCTCGTCGCGCGTCATTCTTTCCAAAGACCCGGTAAAAACCACCGTCTTGCCGGCAACGGGTGACCCGGACGCGTCGATCTTCTCTGCTTCCTGCGGCATGACCTCGGCCAGAAGTGCATCCAGCTGTCCGCGATTGTGTTCCTCGGCAAAGAACTCGACCAGAGCCTCTGCCACGATGTGGCCGATCCCGTCGATATCATTCAGCTCCGCCCAGGCATCGCTCTCGTGATCATGCGCGGCTGTCATGGCGCCATAAAACGCGGACCAGGACCCATAGGCGCGGGCAAGCAGCTTGGCGTTCCCTTCGCCGACATGGCGGATCCCGAGGGCGAAAATGAAACGGTGAAGGTCGATATTGCGGCGCGCCGTGATCGCCTCGAAGAGGTTCTTCGCGGAAAGAGCTCCCCACCCTTCCCGGTTCCGCAGTTTGGTCAGCGCGCGTCTGTCGCGTTCCTCGAGCGTGAAGATATCGGCGGGCGCCATCACTAGGCCGTCCTTGTAGAAGGCATCAACCTGCTTGTCGCCAAAGCCCTCGATGTCAAAGGCGTTGCGGGAGACGAAGTGTTTCAGCTTCTCCGTTGCCTGCGCCGGACAGATCAGTCCGCCCGTGCAGCGGCGCACGGCATCCCGGCGGCCCGTCTTTTCGTTCTCTTCGCGCACGGCATGACTGCCGCAGGCAGGACAGACGGTCGGAAACTCGAACATCACCGCATCCGCCGGGCGCTTGTCGAGATCGACATCGACGATCTGGGGGATGACGTCACCGGCCCGCTGGATCTTCACAGTATCGCCGACGCGGATGTCCTTGCCGTCGCGGATCGGTTCTCCGTCCTGGCCGATGCCCTTGATATAGTCCTCGTTGTGAAGCGTCGCGTTGGAGACAACAACGCCGCCAACGGTAATCGGCTCAAGCTTGGCAACCGGTGTCAGCGCCCCGGTCCGCCCGACCTGGATTTCAATATCGTTCAGGACGGTGAAAGCCTGCTCGGCCGGAAACTTGTGCGCGATCGCCCAACGCGGCGACCTCGACACGAAACCGAGGCGTTCCTGGAGATCCAGCCGGTCGACCTTGTAGACGACACCGTCAATATCGTAGTCGAGCCCAGCCCGGTTCTCCTCGATCCCGTGATAGACGGCCAGCAGCTCGTCAACGGTTTCGCAGCGTTTCATCAGGGGGTTGGTCTTGAAATCCCAGGCGCCGAAACATTCCACCATGCCGGCCTGGGTGTCGGACGGCATCGCACTCATCTCGCCCCAGGCATAGGCAAAGAACCTGAGCGGCCGTGATGCAGTGATTTCAGACTTCAGCTGGCGAAGCGATCCGGCAGCCGCATTGCGCGGATTGGCGAAAACCTTGCCGCCATTTGCCTCCATCCGCGCATTCAGGTCCTGAAAGTCCTTGTGCGCCATGTAGACTTCGCCGCGGACCTCCACGACGGCTGGAACGGTCCCCTGAAGTGTTTCCGGAATGTCCTTGATGGTCCGGGCATTCGAAGTGACGTTTTCGCCTGTCGTTCCGTCGCCGCGGGTCGCCGCGTAGACCAGCGCGCCGTTTTCATAGCGAAGCGACAGCGAGAGGCCGTCGATCTTGGGTTCGGCCGTGATGGCAAGAGCACCCATCAACGGGTCGAATTTCAGGAAGCGGCGTACACGCCCGACGAAGTCACGGACATCCTCGTCATTGAAGGCATTGTCCAGAGACAGCATCGGCACGACATGCGAAATCTTGCCGAAGCCCGAAGCCGGTGCCGCACCAACCTGAACAGACGGGCCATCGCCAAGCACAAGTTCCGGAAAACGCTCCTCGATCGCAAGATTGCGACGCCGCAGCGCATCATAGTCGGCATCGGAGATCACCGGCGCATCGTCCTGGTGATAAAGCCTGTCGTTCTCGGCAATCTCTTCGGCCAGCCGTGCCAGTTCCTGCCGGGCCTGATCGGCTGTCAGATCCTCGACAGGGATGCCCTTGCCATGCTCGATACCGGTCGCGTTCTCGCTCATGCGGGCCCCTATTCGGCTGCGGTCAGAAGCCTGCGGGCGGCAGCCCTTGCTTCCTCGGTAATCACGCTGCCCGCAAGCATACGGGCAATTTCTTCGCTGCGATGATCTTTGTCGATCCGCTGCACACGAGTTGCCACCCGGTCCGGCTGCGTCGCCTCCTTGGCAATGAGAAAATGGCCTTCCGCGCGTGCCGCCACCTGTGGGGCGTGCGTGACCGTCAGGACCTGAACAGTGTCCGCAAGGCGGGCAAGGCGAACACCGATTGCCTCTGCAACGGCGCCGCCGACGCCGGTATCAATCTCGTCAAAGACAAGCGTCGGCGCTGAGCCCTTGTCGGCCAGCGACACCTTGAGTGCCAGCAGAAAACGGGAGAGTTCGCCACCCGAAGCAACTTTCATCATCGGTCCGGGACGCGTTCCGGGGTTGGTCTGAACGTGGAATTCGAGTTGATCAATGCCGGTGCGGGCCCGGATCTCCGGGTCGCTGGACATTTCAACGATAAAGCGGGCACGCTCAAGTTTCAGGTCGGGCAGTTCGACCTCGACCGCCTTTTCCAGTGCCTTTGCCGCCTTCGTGCGCTTCGCAGACAGCGACGCGGCCGCGCGGTCATACCCGGCCTTCGCCTTTTCGGCCGCTTCCACGAGCGCAGAGAGTTTGTCCTCGCCCGCATCGAGATCCGCGAGATCGGCGGTCATCCGCTGGCACAGCGCTTCCAGCTCGTCGACGGGAACAGAGTATTTGCGGGATGCCGCCCTCAGGGCGAACAGCCGTTCCTCGACGCTCTCCAGCTCGCGTGGGTCGAACTCCGTCTCGCGTAGCGCACTTTCCAGTCCGCTTCGCGTTTCTTCAAGCTGGTCCAGCGCCTCTGCCAGTGTCCTGACCGGCTGTGCGAGCAGCTGGGGCACCTGATCGGATTTTCGTTCCAGCCGTCTCAGCAGGCTGGCGAGTTCGGGGATCGGAGACGCGGTCCCGTTGAGCGTTTCAAAGGCCTCGTTAAGATCACCGGCGATCTTTTCGACCTGCATCATGTCGGTGCGTCGGGCCGCGAGATCTTCTTCTTCGCCCGGCTGCGGTTTGAGCGCCCCGAGTTCATCCGCCGCGGACCTCAGATAGTCGGCCTCGTTGCGCGCGGCCTCGATCCGTCGCTCGTGCTCGATCACAGCCTTTTCTGCGCTTTTGAAGGCGTTGTGCGCGGACGCGACCTTCTCCGCGTCACCGGTCAGACCGCCGAAGTCGTCAATCAGTGCGCGGTGGCTCTCCGGGTCGACAAGCGCCCGGTCATCATGCTGGCCATGGATCTCGACCAGGAGGCTGCCTGCCTGCCGAAGAAGTCCGGCGCTGACCGGTTGATCGTTGACAAAAGCCCGCGTGCGTCCGTCTGAGGTCTGGATCCTTCTGAGGATCACATCGCCTTCGTCATCGACATCATTTTCCTGCAGAAAGGCTCTGACAGGATGCTGTCCGTTCACGTCGAAGACGGCAGTGACCTGTCCTTGCGAAGCCCCTTCCCGCACGAGATCGGCGTCACCGCGTGCGCCGAGTGCAAGCGACAGGGAATCAAGCAGGATGGACTTTCCTGCGCCGGTTTCGCCGGTCAGAACCGACATGCCGGCGGCGAAATCCAGATCAAGACGGTCAATGAGAACGATGTCACGAATAGACAGCGTGACCAGCATAAAGGAGAGCTCCCCAGACTAAGTTGCGGTCCACCATATAGGAGGACCGAGTCGTCTTTCCAGAACCCGTTAGATACTCCTGAATGCGCGGCTAATCCAGCTGCCAGAATCTTCAGATGGCTCGTATCCGCCCTTGTTCAGAAGAGAATAGGCGTCCTTGTACCACTGCGTGTCAGGATAGTTGTGACCGAGAACGGCGGCGGCCGTCTGGGATTCGTTGACAACACCGAGCGCATAATAAGCTTCCGTTAAACGGAAGAGCGCTTCTTCCACGTGCCGCGTCGTCTGAAATTCGACAACCACCGCCCGGAAGCGGTTGATGGCGGCAACGTAGTTGCGGCGTTTCAGATAGTAACGCCCCACCTGCATTTCCTTACCGGCGAGCTGATCCTCCACAATGCGGAGTTTTTCTTCCGCATCCGGCGCATATTCAGACTCCGGGAAACGCTGGATAAGTTCGGTGAACGCGCCCGCGGCCTTTCGCGTCACGGCCTGGTCGCGCGTGATGTCGGGCATCTGGCGGTAGTAGCTCTGTCCGGCGAGGTAGAGCATATAGGCTGAATCCTCGTCTCCCGGGTAAAGCGTCACGAACCGTCGGGCCGCCGTTACGGTCTCCGGATACTTGCCGCGCGAATAATTCAGGAACGCAAGGTTCACCAGGGACTTCTTGGAGTATTCGGAATAGGGATAGAGCTTGTCGATCTCTTCGAACTTGGTCGTGGAGTCGCGCAGCTTTCCTTCCGCCCGCAAGGCCAGTCCCTCGTTGAACAGGACTTCGGGCGGCGTATCGTTCAGCGCAAGCTCGTCGAGATCTTCCTTGCCGCTGCAGGCAGCCAGCAGGATGGGCGTCGTGAGAACGGCCAATCTCAACAGTGTTTTCATGCTCGAGGTCCTGCTCGAACCAGAAACAATTCCAATTCCGTTCACACCCAAACTCCCGAGCCGTGTCCAGCCCATGCGGCCTTGCAGTATAAAGACCTGTATTAACTGACAGGAGTGTTTACCGGAATTTTCCGGTCCCCGTCACGCCCTCTGAGGCCATCTGACGGTTTTTTTGAGCATTTTTATGGCAACATGCCCAAATTGCAGTGAATTCCGAAGAATTCGCAAACTCTTGAACCAAGGGATCGGGACGATCAGGAAACGTCCGGTCCGAACGCGGCCGCGGCTGCCAACCCGCCCTTGCTGACCTGACCAACCTGGCGAAAGGCCGGTGCCTCGACCACTTCGAATGCACTCGGGTCTTCAAACAGCTTGACCAGAATGGAGTGATTCATCTTGTGCCCGCCCTTGTAGGACCGGTACATGCCGAGGATCGGCAAGCCTGCCAGAGCCAGATCTCCGACGGCATCCAGCGCCTTGTGCCGGGCGAACTCGTCCGGCCAGCGCGTGCCTTCCGGGTTGAGCACCTTGTCCTCGGAAATCGCGACAGAATTGTCCAGCGAGGAACCGAGGGCAAAGCCCATTTTCCAGAGCTGCTCCACGTCCTTGACGTTGCCGAAAGTGCGCGCGCGGGACAGGTCATCGCGGAACACGGCCGGGCTCATCTCGGACACGTATTGCTGCCGTCCGATCACCGGCGTTTCGAAATCGATGGTGATATCGAATTTCGTTCCCTCATGCGGATGCAGTTCGCACCACGCACTGCCATTGTCTACACGAACTTTCTTGTTGATCTTCAGGTAGCGGCGGCCGCGATCCAGTCTCTTCAGGCCGACCTGCTCGATTGCCTCGACAAAGACGGCGCTGCTGCCATCCATGATCGGCATTTCGGGTCCGTCGATCTCGACGATCACGTTGTCGACGCCCATGCCGAAAAGGGCGGCCATGAGATGCTCGACCGTGGATATGCCGTCCTGTGTGGGATCTCCGAGGACCGTGCACAATGCCGTGGCAGTGACCTGGTCCCAGAGTGCGCGCACTTCCGTCGCACTTTCCTGATCCGTTCGCGAGAACACGATACCGGTTCCGGCATCGGCTGGCACAAGTGTGATCGACGCCGGCTTGCCGGAATGAACGCCGATACCGGTCAGTGTCACCTGCTCGGCCAGCGTCGTCTGTCGGTCAACATGTGTGGTCATATACCCCAACCCTTCCGGTTTGCGAACGCGAAGTCCTTAATTGGCCCCAATGCACATACAGACTTTTAACGATCACCAGTTGGCCGCGAAGATAGTCGCGATCCATTGCAGAGCGAAATAAAGCTTTATTACGGTTTGTAACGATTCACAGGCTCGCAAATTACTGAATTAAAAGGGGAATTTCTTACCCTACGGAAGCGGCCCGGAACGTGTGTTCCGAGCCGCTGCGATCAGGGAAGAAGATCGCGAACGAATCAGTTGGCCTGACGGCGCAGGAACGCCGGAATTTCCAACTGATCGTCATCCGCGGCAGCGACCGGCTTGGGTGCAGCACGGCCGGTTTCATCCAGTTGCCCCGCCGCTCCCGTTGCGGATGTCCGTGCCTGGGGTGCGCGTGGCGCGGACATCGGAGCGGGTTGCAGCTGCGGTGCCTTGCGGACCACGGGAGCCTCCTCCTCGTGATCTTCCTCGTCTTCCCGGCGGCCGAGACCACTGGCAAGGCGGCGCAGAAGACCCATCGGGCGGCGCTCGTCATCGCCGAGGTCCTCAGCGGCGTCATGCTGGGAGATCGGCGCCGGAGCCGCAGGTGCCGGCTCTGCCTGCTTTGCAACAGGTTGGGATTGCGCAGCTGCAGCCGGAGCCTGCTGCGCGCGGAGTTCACGCTGTGCGATCGGCGGGAAATCTTCAACCCGGGGCATGCGCGGCGCAGGGCTGTGTTCTTCCGCAACAGGCGGAATGTACGGCTGGCTGACCGGAGCATCGTCTACGACCGAGGTCGGCGTTTCTTCCTCAATGTCGATCATCGGGCTTTTCGCCGTCATGGAAGCACCGGTCGGCTTGACCCGCTTGATCTCGACATCGGGATCGCTCGCCACGGCAACCGGAGCAGGCTCCGGAATGGCAAGCTCTTTTTCAAGATTGGCGACGGCCTGTGCGGCAGCTGTCTGCGCACCGGATTTTTCAGCTGCCGGAGCAAGCTTGGCCGGGGCGGTTTCCGTGCTGCGCACGACTGCCGGCATGTCAGGCTTGAGGGCCTGCTCGGCAGGCGACGGATAAGGCGCGGCTTCAAAACCAGCTTCCTTGTCGATCCCCGTTGCCACGACGGATACGCGGATGATGCCGTCGAGCGTTTCGTCGAATGTCGCACCGAGAATGATGTTGGCGTCGGAATCGACCTCTTCGCGGATCCGCGTTGCAGCCTCGTCCACCTCGAAAAGGGTCAGGTCGTTTCCGCCCGTGATCGAGATCAGGAGGCCCTTCGCACCCTTCATGGAGGACTCGTCAAGCAGCGGGTTGGCGATGGCAGCTTCTGCCGCCTGCTGCGCACGCTTTTCACCGCTTGCCTCGCCTGTGCCCATCATCGCCTTGCCCATTCCGCGCATGACGGAGCGGACGTCGGCGAAGTCGAGGTTGATCAGACCTTCCTTGACCATCAGGTCGGTGATGCAGGCAACGCCCGAATAAAGGACCTGGTCGGCCATTGCGAAGGCATCCGCAAACGTTGTCTGCGCATTGGCGATCCGGAACAGGTTCTGGTTCGGAATGACGATCAGCGTGTCAACGTTGCGCTGCAATTCGTCAATACCCGTGTCGGCAATGCGCATGCGCCGCGCACCTTCGAACTGGAACGGCTTGGTGACGACGCCGACGGTCAGGATGCCCTGCTCGCGCGCTGCACGTGCGATGACCGGGGCAGCGCCGGTGCCTGTGCCGCCGCCCATGCCGGCGGTAATGAACACCATGTGCGATCCGGACAGGTGATCGTTGATTTCGTCGATCACTTCCTCAGCCGCAGCCGAACCAACCTCGGGCTGCGACCCGGCACCGAGACCTTCGGTGACGGCCACACCCATCTGGACCAGCCGGTCCGAGTGGTTCATTGCCAGGGCCTGCGCATCCGTATTGGCCACGACAAAGTCGCAACCCTGGAGGCCGGCTGTGATCATGTTATTGACGGCGTTTCCGCCCGCGCCGCCGACGCCGAAAACCGTAATGCGCGGTTTCAGCTCCTGAATGTCGGGCATCTTAAGGTTGATGGTCATATTATCCTCGCGACCCATTGGCTCCCCCGGTACGGGAGACCCCTCTTCTTCCCTAACTTCAGCTGCCATGCCTGGCAGCTCCATTTCGTGGCTGTCGTCTTCTTGGCTCATGTCGTCAGAAGCTTTCCCTGATCCACTGGCCCACACGAGCCAGGTAACCAGATTGTCCGCTCCACCCGGCTCGACGGTTCTTGTGCTCGAACTGTTCGATCTGGGCGACCTGCGGATAAATCAAGAGGCCGACGGCGGCGGCAAAAGCCGGACCTTTGGCAGCCTCGGGAAGACCGGCGACGCCTAATGGCCGGCCAAGACGGACGTTGCGCCCCAGAATGTGACGCGCAACCTCTCCAAGACCCGTGAGCTGACTGGCACCCCCTGTCAGAACAATCTGTTTGCCGACCCGGCCTGCAAAGCCGGATGCGGTCAACCGATCCCTCACGAGTTCAAGGATTTCTTCCACGCGCGGCCGGATGACACGGGTCAGCGCCGAGCGCGGGATTTGATTGGGCAGTTCATTGTCGCTTTCGAGCGGCGGCACCGTCAGAAGATCGCGGTCATCCGAACTGGACGCCAGCGGCGATCCGTAAAGCGTCTTCAGTCGCTCCGCGTCCTGGAGCCGGGTTGCGAACGCCCGGGCAATATCAGTCGTGACGTGGTTGCCGCCAACCGCGATCGCGTCGAGATGCACCATGTGTCCTTCAACAAAGACGGACAAGGTGGTGGTTCCACCGCCCATGTCGATGCAGGCGACACCGAGTTCGGCCTCATCGTCGACAAGCGTCGACAGACCGCTGGCAAAGGGTGTTGCCACCATGGTCTCCACGTGGAGATGACCACGATTGATGCACAGTTCGAGATTGCGGACAGGAGGCACTTCCGCGGTCACGACCTGCATGTCGACACCGAGCTTGTGCCCCATCATGCCGCGCGGGTCGCGGATACCGCGGCTGCCGTCCAGCGAGTAGGAGATCGGCAACGCGTGCGTTACCGCCCGTCCCTCTGTCACGGAATGGCTGGAGCCTGCGGAAAGGACCCTTTGAATGTCGGCTTCCGACACGCTCTCGCCCGCCAGCGGCACACCCGCGCTATAGACCTCGCTCTGCAGCCGTCCACAGCTGATGTTTGCGATCAGGGATTCAACCGTCACACCCGCCATCCGCTCCGCACTGTCGACGGCAAGCCGGATCGCTTGTTCGGCAGCGTCCATGTCAACGACGACACCGGACTTGATACCGCGCGAACGCTGGTATCCGTAGCCCAGAACCTCGACCTTGTGGGACCTGCTGGACAGGACGGATTTCTCGTCCTGCGGCACCAGCTTCGCGATCAGACAGCAGATCTTTGTCGACCCGACATCCAGCACCGACATGATCACGGAACGCCGCGTCGGCAACGGGCGCATCTTCGGCAGATAAAGGTTCTTGTCGGAGCGGCTCATGTGTCCTGCTCCTTCTTGCCGGAGCGGTCACGGCCACCTGTCATGATCTTGCGCTGCTCGGCAGCCTCGTCGGACAGCCTGACGGTGACCCTGTCGGCGAGGCGCATGTCGATCGCAACGATGTCCCTGGAAAGCAGGCCGCTTTCTTCATCCATTTCGACAAGGTCGGCCAACGCGGCCTGATAGTTCTGCTCCGGCAGGCGGATTGAAATTCCGTTTTCCAGTTGAAGGTCCCAGCGTCTGTCGCTCACGAGGAATGCGGCGCGCACGCGCGGGCGCAGTGCCGGCACCTCTTCCAGTGCGGAATTGATTTCAGAAGCCCTGCGCTGCGCTCCGTGATTCACGACAAGCAGAAGATTGGCATATCGGCCATCGACGTCATCCGTAATCACGTCGCCTGCCTGGTTGACGATCGATACAAGGTCGCCGCGCTGCCAGAGCGCGTAGGGTACCCTCTCCTCGATCTTGATCTGAAGCGTGTGCGGATAAAGCTTCATGACGGACGCGTTCTTGACCCAGGCCATCGCGTTCAATCGTTCGCGCGCGCCGGCAGCATCAAAGAGCGCCAGCGACGTACCTTCATGGATCTCGAGAGCTTCCAGGATCTGGAACTCATTGATTTCGCGCTGGCCGGAGAGCTTGACCGCCTCGATGCCGAAACCGGCGGCAGACAGGAGCGCATCGGAAACGACCCGGCCGTGCCCCCCTATGACTATTCCATAACCAATTGTTAAGGTTAAGAAACCGAGCGCAGCGGCAGAACCGGTCCACCTCGGAAGCTCAGCAAGCCGCCCTGCAGAACGCCAGACCGGCTGCCTGTGCAAACGCGAAACACCACGGCCGCGCGGAGCCAGTTCGGCTTCCAGCGGCGTCAGTACTTCCCTATTCCATTTGCGACCTAGCGACAGCAACTCGCGTCCTCAACCATCCAACTGACCAGATCCTTGAAACTCATCCCCTTATGGGCCGCCATTTCCGGCACAAGAGAGGTTGGCGTCATGCCTGGTTGCGTGTTCACTTCTAGGCAGATCAGGGTCCCGGATCCGTCTTCGCGCTCGTCGAATCGAAAATCGGCACGCGAAACACCGCGGCATCCCAGGGCCTGATGCGCCTTAACCGCTAGTGTCTCTATGGTTTGGTAAACAATCGGTGAAATTTTTGCAGGAAGAATGTGTTTTGATCCGCCTTCAACATATTTTGCATCGTAATCGTAGAAGCTGTGACCCATCGGCACGATGTCGATCACACCGAGCGCCTTGTCGTCCATTACCGCGCAGGTCAGTTCCCTGCCATCGATGAACTTTTCGCACATGAGGACATCAGGATACGGCCAGTCCTGCCGGCTCAGCTCTTGTGGCGGAAACTCTTGATCTTCCTTGACAATCAGGACTCCGAAGCTGGAGCCCTCATTGATTGGCTTAAGCACGTAAGGCGGTTTCATAGGGTGTTCGCGCAAGATGTTGTGACGGTTGACGATAATGTCTTCCGTGACAGGCACGCCGGCCGCCTGCATCACCGCTTTCGCCTTGATCTTGTGCATCGCAAGGGCCGATGCCATGACACCCGAGTGCGTGTAGGGAATGTTAAGAAACTCTAAAATTCCCTGAACGCAGCCGTCTTCACCAAAGGGACCGTGAAGCGCATTGAACGCCACATCCGGTTTCAGATTCTGGAGAACTTCCGAAACATTCCGGTCGACGTCGATGCGGGAGACCCTGTAGCCGGCCTCTTCAAGTGCATCGGCGCAATCCCGGCCACTGGACAGACTGACCGGACGTTCGTTGACCCATCCGCCCATGAGAACAGCAACGTGCTTCTTGGCCATCTACGCAGCCTCCCCTTCAAGTCCTAAGAACGGCTCGACCGCACCGGTATCTCCGAACCGGCCGAGGCGCTTGATTTCCCATTCAAGGCGGATACCGCTGTGTTTCAGCACCCGCGCCCGCACCGTTTCACCGAGCAGCTCCAGGTCGTGACCTGAGGCGGACCCCGTGTTGATCATGAAATTGCAATGCATTTCCGACATCTGCGCGCCGCCGACGCGCAGACCGCGGCAGCCCGCAGCATCGACTTCCTTCCAGGCAGACGTGCCTGGTGGGTTCTTGAACGTCGAGCCGCCGGTCTTTTCCCGGATCGGCTGCGCTCTTTCCCGATGCTCAACGACGTCAGCCATTTCCTGGCGAACGCTCGATTCGTCCTGGGCAACGCCCTCAAAGACAGCCGACGTGAAAATGAGATCTCTTGAAGCGGAGGAATGCCGGTAGGCGTAGCCCATCTCCGCATTCGACAGGACATGCCTTTTGCCGTCGCGGTCTATCGCCGTGAGCTCCACCATGCGGTCTCGGGTCTCTGTTCCATGTGCACCTGCATTCATGCGCAGAGCGCCGCCGAGACCTCCCGGGATGCCGGTATAGAAGGCAAAACCGCCGAGCGCTGCCTTTGCGGCTGCTTCGGAAAGGCGCTTGTCCGGTACTGCAGCCCCGGCCTTGAGACGGGTGTCGCTCACCTGCTCGATGGCCCCGAAGCCTTTGGCACTCAACCGGATCACGACGCCTTCCAACCCTCCATCGCGGATCAGAAGGTTGGAGCCGAGCCCGACAGGCAGGATCGGCACATCCTTTGGAAGTCTGGCCAAAAATGCCGCCAGATCGTCTTCGTCAGCAGGCTGAAACATCAACTGGGCAGGGCCGCCTGTCCGGAACCAGGTCACCGCCGACATCGGTTGATTTGAAGTGAGTTTGCCGCGTATGCCTTCGTCAAGGCCCGGATAGATTTCCAGAAGATCGGGAAAACTCATTGCAGACCCCTAGGTGATGGACCCATAAATGAGGCCGAAATGGTTTGAGGCGGCTTGCGTCTCGTCAAGGAGCGAAAGCGCAGGAAATGCGGTTCATTTTCAAGCCTTTCGCGACGCGGGAGAGGAGCAAGCCGGTCAAATCCGAAGGACGTGGAAATGGCTTCACCCCGTGGCGTCAGCGTGCTTGACCGGGCAGGAAGCCCGCTCCGCACAACCTTCCTAACGGGATGTCTCCATTTCGCATGCCATTTCAGTCTCATTTGCGGGTCCATCACCTAAAGCTCTTCAAGCTGTTTGGGCAGCGCATAGGCCCATTGCGTGATATTTCCCGCGCCCAGGCAGACAACGAAATCGCCAGGCTCCGCAAGTTCCCTGACGGCCTCAGGCAGCTCTTCCGGGCCGTCGATAGAGCGCACATTGCGGTGTCCACGTGTCTTCATGCCCGATACCAGATCGGTGTGGGAGGCCCCCTCGATGGGCTGCTCTCCGGCCGCATAAACCGGCGTGATGATCACTGCGTCCGCATCGTTGAAACAGTTGGAAAAATCATCGAAGAGACTTTGCAAGCGGGTATACCTGTGGGGCTGCATCACCGCTATCACCTTGCCGCTGGTGGATTCCCGGGCTGCATGAAGAACCGCCTTGATCTCCACCGGATGGTGGCCGTAGTCGTCGAAGATCTGCACACCGTTGACGGTGCCCGTATGCGTGAAACGCCGCTTGACGCCGCCGAATTCGGAAATGCCTCTTTTCAGATCCTGCGCACCAACACCAAGCTGCGAGGCAACCGCGATGGCCGCAGTCGCATTCGAGACATTGTGCAGGCCCGGCATCGGCAGCACCAGGTCCTTCAGCTCGACCACTTCCTCTGTGCGCCGGTCGCGGATCGACACGGAAAACAGCGCCTTGCCGCCATCCATGGAAACATCCGTGTACCGGACATCCGCCTGCGGGTTGGTACCGTATGTCACCACGCGCCGGTCCTCGATCGTTCCGATCATGGTCTGAACCTCCGGGTGATCCAGACACATGACAGCGAAACCGTAGAACGGAACATTCTCGATAAACTGCCTGAACGCCGCCCTGACGCCGTCAAAGTCACCATAGTGGTCGAGATGTTCCGGATCGATATTGGTCACGATCGCGACATCCGCCGGCAGTTTCACGAATGTTCCATCGCTCTCGTCCGCCTCGACGACCATCCAGTCGCCGGCGCCCATGCGGGCATTCGTGCCATAGGCGTTGATAATGCCGCCGTTGATCACTGTCGGATCGAAGCTGCCGGCATCCAGAAGCGCGGCAACCATGGAGGTGGTTGTCGTCTTTCCATGCGTACCGCCAACCGCGATGGCCTGTTTGAAGCGCATCAGTTCGGCCAGCATCTCGGCGCGGCGCACGACGGGAATGAGTTTTTCGCGCGCGGCAACAAGTTCCGGATTGTCCTTCTTGATTGCCGATGAAACCACGAGCACTTCCGCATCGCCGACATTTTCGGCGCGATGCCCGACCTCGACCGGAATGCCATGGGAACGCAACCGCTGCACGTTGGCGTTTTCCGCCATGTCCGAGCCCTGTACCTGATACCCCAGCGTCTTGAGCACCTCGGCGATACCGCTCATGCCGATGCCGCCGATCCCGACGAAATGAACCGGCCCGATATCCTGCGGCATCTTCATGGCCGTTCTCCTTTTCCCTTCGCCACCTGTTCAACCAGATCAGCCAACCGGCTGACCGCATCAGGTTTGGCAACTTTCAGCGCGTTCGCGGCAGCCTCTTGCAGCTTGTCCGGCGCATTCATGAGTTTCGTGATTTCTGCAGCGAGCCTCTCCGGGCTCAGCTCGGCTTGACGGATTGGCCAGGCACCGCCGGCCTGCTCCAGAACCTTAGCATTTGCAGCCTGGTCCTGATCGATCGCGCCCGGCAACGGCACCAAGATAGAGGGACGCCCGAGAACGCTGAGTTCGCTGACAGAGGACGCCCCGGACCTGCACAGGACAAGATGAGCGTCCGCGATGCGCCTCGGCATGTCCTGAAAGAAAGAGGCACAGTCAGCGGAAATGCCGAGCCTTTTGTAGACGTCCTGCACACGGCCCATGTCCTCCGGGCGGCATTGCTGCACGATGGACAACCGGCTTCTGAGGTTGTCCGGCAGGAGTTCAACGGCAGCCGGCAAAAGATCGGAGAAAAACCGTGCGCCCTGGGATCCGCCAAAGACCAGAAGCTTGAACTCGCCCTCCGCTTCGGGGGCCGCGTAAGGCTGGCTTGCCGCTTCCAGAACTGCGTCGCGGACCGGATTGCCGGTCTCGACCTGCTTTGAAGCAAGATCCGCCGGCAGATTCTGCAGGGGCACGCTTGTCGCGATCGCGGTGACGCCCTTGGCAAGCATCTTGTTGGCGCGTCCCATGACACCATTGGCTTCATGCAGGATCGACGGTGTCCCGGTCATGCGGGCGGCGAACATCGGCGGAAAAGTCGGATAGCCGCCGAAACCGGCGACGACATCCGGCTTGAGCGACTTGATGACGGAGCGTGCCTGAAGCGTTCCCCGGAAAAGACTGAGCGCCGTCTTTGCGAGAGAGATCGGGTTCCGGCCCCGGATCGTTTCCGATGCGATGATATGAACCTCCCGCGCCGGAAAGGCCGTGCCGTACTTGTCAGCGCGCTCATCGGTTGCCAGCTCGACCACCCAACCGCGCCGTCCAAGCTCGGAGGCAAGGGCCTGTGCCGGGAACAAATGACCGCCCGTGCCACCGGCGGTAAGAAGGACTGTTTTGTTCATGTCGCGCGGAACTTGAATTACATCAATGATGAGGGCGAAAGCCGGCTGACCGTCACCACTTCGGAACGTGATGGCTGAGGCCTTCTGCGCGTCAGAGCGAGAATGGCACCTGCCGTCATCGCCGAGGACAGCAGCGACGAGCCACCGTAGGAAATGAAAGGCAGCGTCATGCCCTTGGAGGGCATGAGATGCAGGTTCACAGCGAGGTTGATCGTCGCCTGCAGGCCGAAAAGCACGACAAGTCCGGCAGTCGCAAGCCGGCCGAATGCATCCTGATCCCGGCTCGCGTGGCTCAGCCCGCGCAGAACCACGAAGGCAAAGACGGCAACAACAAGAAGACAGACGATCACGCCGAACTCCTCACCGACCACGGCGAAGATGAAGTCCGTATGGCTGTCTGGCAGAATGCGTTTGACGGTCCCTTCGCCCGGGCCGCGCCCGAACCAGCCGCCGGCAAGGAAAGAGTCCATCGCAGTATCGACCTGGAATGTATCTCCGGAACTTGGATCCAGGAACCTGTCGACGCGGTTGGTCACATGCGGCAGGAACGCATAGGCCGCGAACAGGCCGAGCACGCCGATCAGGCCGAGCGCCACGATGATCAGCCATGAAATTCCGTTGAGGAAGAACAGCCCCGCCCAGACCAGCCCGAGCAGCATGGTCTGACCGAAATCCGGCTGGGCGATCAGCAGCGCTGCACACACCGCGAAGAGGACGAAGGCGAACAGCACGCCTGGCACCTCTCGCCGCCGGCCGCTCTCCGACAGAAGAAAAGCAATCAAAACAACGAAGGCAGGTTTGAGAAACTCGGACGGTTGAAGGGAAAAGCCTGCAATATAGATCCAGCGCCGCGCCCCCTTCGCCTCAAATCCGAGGAATAGAGTTGCGATCAGAAGAACCAGGGAAACCACGAAAAGGATAAGCGCCGCACGCCTGACCATGCGGGGCGGCATAAGCGACCCGGCCAGCATGATGGCAACGGCCGGGATCAGGAACAGCGCCTGCCGTTTCACGAAATAAAGGGTGTCGATCCCAAGTCTTTCAGCAACGGGCGGGCTGGCCGCAAAGGACAGAACCACACCGCCGACCATCAGAAGACCGAAGGCGGCAAGAAGGTAGTGATCGACGGTCCAGAGCCATTCGGCAAATTTGCTGCGATCCGCGCGAGATACCATTATGCGACCTCCTGCGAGTTTCCAGCGCCCGGCAAGGCACGCACTGCGTCGACAAAGGCCGCGCCGCGCAGTTCAAAATTCGGGTATTGATCAAAGCTCGCACAGGCTGGAGACAGAAGGATTGCGATTTCCTCAGCCCCGTCTTCAGCAGCCGCGCTCGCCGCGTCAATCACGGCCTGGGGCAGCGTTCCGCTGATTTCGAACGGGACGCGGCCTTCCAGCACCTTGGCAAAGTCCTCGGCGGCTTCCCCGATGAGGAAGATTTTGGCGATCCGCGGGAAGTACTCGTCCAGCGACGAGATCCCGCCTGCCTTGGCGCGACCGCCCGCAATCCAGTAAATCCGCTCAAAGCTCGACAGCGCCCGGGCAGCCGCATCGGCGTTGGTCGCTTTGGAATCGTTGACGAAGAGGACACGCCCGCGCTTTGCAACGATCTCCATGCGATGATGAAGCCCCGGAAATGTGGTCAGAGCTGCAGCGATTTTTTCAGATGGCAATTCCAGGGCACGCAGTGCCGCAAAGGCGGCAGCGGCATTTTGACCGTTGTGATCTCCGCGCAGACTGTCGACCCCACCGAGCAAGGCAACTTGCCGCTGCGTTCCGCTATGGGCTTCGATCAGAAACCCGTGCGATGCATAGATCCCCTCGGTCAGTTCCCGCTCTCCGGCGATCCTGCACACGGGTTTATGCGCGAGCTCAAGCCGGTCGGCGATGAGGGAAGACAGCCGATCATCGACCCCGATAATCGCGACTTTGGACCCGGCAACGAGCCTTTCCTTGATCGCAGCGTAGTTTTCCATGGTTCCATGCCGGTCGAGATGGTCCGGCGACAGGTTCATGTGAACGCCGATGCTCGGGTCGAGCGTCGGAGAAAGATCGATCTGGTAGGACGAGTATTCGATCACATAGTGGCGTCCGGGCACGGGTGGCTCCAACTCAAGGACCGGCGTACCGATGTTTCCGCCAACCTGGACATCAAGACCGAGGTCGGCAAGCAGATGGGCAATGAGCGCGGTGGTCGTCGATTTTCCGTTGGTGCCGGTGATCGCGATGAACGGAGCGGAGAGGCATTGTTTGCGCCGTTCCCTGCAAAAAAGCTCCACATCTCCGATAATCTCGACACCTGCCTCGCGCGCGAGGTCGACCGTCCAATGCGGAACAGGATGCGTAAGCGGCACACCGGGAGCGAGTACCAGCGCGGCGACATCGTCCCACGCAAGCGTGCGCAGATCCTGTATCGAAAGACCCGCGTCAGCCGCCTGCCGCACGCGTGCCTCGTTGTCGTCGTGACACACCACGTCGGCCCCGCCGGCTTTCAGGGCACGCGCGGTTGCAAGGCCGGACCCGCCAAGCCCGAACAGCGCAACCTTCCTGCCTTGAAATGTCGTGACGGGGATCATGCGGCCTACCTCAACTTCAGTGTTGCGAGGCCAAGCAGGGCAAGGACGACGGCAATGATCCAGAACCGGATCACCACTTGGCTTTCCGTCCATCCCATCATCTCGAAATGGTGATGAATCGGCGCCATTCGGAACACCCTCTTGCCCGTCAGCTTGAAGGAGAACACCTGAACGATCACCGACACGGCTTCGAGAACAAAGAGGCCGCCGATGATTGCGAGAACGATTTCGTGCTTGGTGGCAACGGCAATCGCACCGATCATGCCGCCAAGTGCCAGGGATCCGGTGTCACCCATGAAAATCGCAGCAGGCGGTGCATTGAACCAGAGGAAGCCGAGCCCGGCGCCGATCACGGCACCGCAGATCACGGCGAGTTCGCCTGTACCGGACACGTGATGGATCTGCAGATAGTTTGCGAACACCGCATTGCCAGACAGATAGGCGATCAGACCGAACGACGCACAGGCGATCATAACCGGAACGATCGCGAGACCGTCGAGTCCATCGGTCAGGTTGACGGCATTTCCCGCGCCCACCATGACAAAAGCGGCGAAGGGAATGAAAATCAGACCGAGGTTGAGCGTGAAGTCCTTCAGGAAGGGAAACGTGATCGCTTCGGAGAACTCGGATGTGTCGAGGATCGTCACGGCATAGGCCGCGAGCGCGGCGATCAGGAATTCCAGTCCGAGGCGCGCCTTGCCGCCAAACCCGGTGTGCGAGGATTTCGTGACCTTCAGGTAGTCGTCGTAAAATCCGATCCCGCCGAAGCCGAGCGTGACCCCGATGACGACCCATACATAAGGGTTGGACAGGTCCGACCACAGGAGCGCCGCGACCATTGCGCCCGACATGATCATCAGGCCTCCCATGGTGGGTGTGCCCTGCTTGGTGAGCAGATGGCTTTCAGGTCCGTCAGCCCGGATCGGCTGGCCGTGACCCTGGCGGATGCGCAAGCTGGATATGATCTTCGGTCCGAACAGAAAAACGAAAAACAGTGCGGTCATAATCGCACCGCCCGTGCGGAACGTGATGTATCTGAACACGTTGAGCGCCGAGATCTGATCCGCAAATTGCCCCAAAAAATAAAACATCAGCTATCCCTTACGCCGCCGCGGTGTCATCCGCGGGCGGATATTCTTTCTTCAGGGCTTCGACGAGCGGCCCCATGCGGGTCCCGAGCGATCCCTTGATCATAACGACGTCGCCAGGCCGGACGTCCCTCAAAATGACGTCTTCCAGATCTTTTGCGTCCTCGCTGTAATGCGACCGCAATTGCTGCGGCAGCCGCTGCCAGAGTGCGTGCATATGCGGGCCTGCGCAGTAAACCGCATCGATCTGGGCCTCCGTGATGGGATCAAGCAGCTCCGCATGCAGCCGGTCCGCCTCCTCACCCAGCTCTCGCATGTCGCCAATGACCGCAATCCTGCGGCCGGGCCGGGTGACCGGTGTTTCGCCGATCACGGAAATGGCGGCGCGCATGGACGCCGGATTGGCATTGTAGCTCTCGTCCACCAGGTCGAATTCTCCAGCGGATGTCATGAGCCGGCTGACTTCGCCGCGCCCTTTTGGGGGCTTCATGCTGTCGAGAGCAAGCCCCGCTTTCGCAAGGTCCGCGCCCACGTCATAAACCGCTGTCAGGACCGCCAGGCTGTTTTTCACGACATGTTTGCCGGGTGCACCGACCTTGTAGGTGATCTCCGTTCCGAGAATGGACGCATCGACACTCGATCCGCCTGCGTAGCGGATGACGTTCTCCACGTGACTGTCTGCCGAAGGCTCGAGGCCAAAAGTCTGAACCGTCGAAACACCTGCGGTGGTGGCAAGAAAACGCAGCAGATCGTATTGACGATTGTCCTTGTTCAGGATCGCGATGCCGCCGGGTTCCAGACCTTCGAAAATCTCTGCCTTCGCTTGTGCAATCTTCTCGACAGAATCGAAGAATTCCAGATGGACCGGTTGAACCGTCGTAATGATGGCAACATGCGGCCGAACCATCTTCACAAGAGGCGTGATCTCGCCGTGGTGGTTCATGCCGATTTCAAAGACGCCGTATTCGGTATCAGCGGGCATGCGCGCCAGTGTCAGCGGAACACCCCAGTGATTGTTGAACGAGGCAACGGATGCGTGCACCTTGCCGGACTGTTCCAGCGTCAGTCGGAGCGCCTCCTTTGTCCCGGTCTTTCCAACCGACCCGGTAACCGCAATGATCCGGGCATCCGTGCGTGCGCGCGCTGCGATCCCGAGCTGCCGCATCGCCTCCAAGGGGTCTGCAACTACGACATATCTTCCATCTTCCGGCAGCTCTGAAAGCTTGCTTTCCGCGACAACCGCGACGCCCGCACCTGCGTCGAGCGCTGCAGCCACATAGTCGTGACCGTCGAGGCGGTCTCCCTTGATGGCAATGAACGCGTCGCCCGCGTCCAGCGACCGGCTGTCGATCGAGATACCCGTTACCTCCGCATCGGCCTCACCCTTGATGCGGCCGCCAGCAGCCTCGGCGAATGCATCCAGTGTCCAGAGAGGATCGCTCATGGTTCTCCTTGAAGGCTTATTGCACGCTGCACGGCATCGTGATCGGAAAAGGGAATCACTGTGTCGCCAACAATCTGGCCGGTTTCGTGGCCCTTTCCGGCAACACACAGGATATCGCCGGTCTGAAGTCCCCGAATGCCTTCGGCAATGGCTTCCATCCGGTCGCCGATTTCCAGTGCATCGGGTGCGCCGGACATGACCGCGCTGCGTATGGAGGCAGGATCCTCGGATCGCGGGTTGTCGTCTGTCACAATGACCAGATCCGCGTGGCGGGCGGCAGCTTCGCCCATCAGCTTGCGCTTGCCGGGGTCCCGATCTCCTCCGGCACCAACCACAACGGCAAGCTTGCCGGCTGCAATTGGCCGGAGGGCAGCAAGCGCATTATCCAGCGCGTCAGGCTTGTGCGCGTAATCGACAAACACCAGACCGCCGGACACCGTTCTGCCTGCCAGTTCCAGCCGCCCCGGAGCACCTTTGAGGTTTTCAAGAGACCGCAAAACAAGTCCCATATCCGTTCCCGCAGCGACGGCCAGTCCTGCTGCGATCAACGCGTTGGAAACCTGGAAACGGCCGATCAGGGGCAGCGTAAGCTTGTATTCACCGCGTTCCGTCTGGAGCGTCAGTTCCTGTCCCGCGCCTTCGGTTCTAAGACCGGTCAATTTCAGGTCCCGCCCGGTTTCGCCGACTTCGAAAACAGGCAAACCGCGCTGCGTTGCGACCTCCACGACCCGATCTGCGTATTTTTCACCCGGATCGACAACAACCGTTCCGCCGTCGGGCAACAGATCCTTGAACAGGCGAAGTTTGGCGTGCAGGTAGTCCTCGATGGTCGGATGGTAATCCATGTGATCGCGGCCCAGATTGGTGAAGGCCGCCGCCGTTAGGCGCACGCCGTCCAGCCTGTATTGATCCAGTCCGTGCGACGAGGCTTCAAGGGCTGCATGATTGATCCCTTCCGCCTCCAGCTCGCTCAGTTCCCTGTGGAGCGCAACAGGATCGGGGGTCGTCAAACCGCCATAGGTGACGCCATCAGCCTTGACGATGCCGAGGGTCCCGAGGCTTGCAGCCGGGTGGCCCGCCGCCTGAAATATCTGGCGGACAAAATGCGCAACCGAGGTCTTGCCCGCGGTGCCGGTGACCGCGACGACCACATCCGGTTGCCGGCTGTAGTATCTGGCTGCAAATCGGGCAAAGACCCTGCGGGGTTCCTCCGAGGCGATGATGACGACGTCATCGGCGACCAGAGCCTTCACCGCCTCAACGGCGTCACGGGCACACAGAACCGCAACCGCCCCGGCAGCAATCGCATTCGGAACAAAGCGTGTTCCGTCCACGGTCGATCCCTTGAAGGCGGCAAACAGGTATCCGGGCTGCACAGACCTGCTGTCAGCTGTGAGCCCCGTTATTTCAAGACCTTTCGCCTGAACCGGCAAGGGAATGCCGTCGGCCAAGTATTCAAGATCCATTGCACCTGATCGTTCGGTTTGTGCGTCGTCTTCTGAATGCCCTGGCACCGGTAAACGGCTGCGACCCCGCCGGTGCCTAGCATCCCTATGTCTCCTTAATAGGAAATCTCAATCGGTTCATCCCCCTTGCCGAAACGTGGCATCACACCGAGCATGGGGGCTGAACGCCTTATGATTGCGCCGACAGTCGGCGCCGTATTCAATCCCGCGGTCGCACCGATGCCCTTGCGCTCTGGCTTGGGCTCGTCGATGACCACGAGAACAACGTATCTCGGATCATCCATCGGGAAGGCCGACAGGAAGGAATTGCGCCGCTTGTTGCTGACGTAACGGCCGTTTTCAATCTTCTCCGCCGTGCCGGTCTTGCCGCCGACCGTGTATCCGGGTACGTCGGCCCGGCGGCCCGATCCTGACAGTACATTCAGCCTGAACAGGTAGCGCATCATGCGGCTGACATCAGGAGAAATGACCTGTTTTCCAACTGCTTGTGCCTGCTCCTCAGACCTTGGGAGGAACGTGGGCGGCAACAGTTTGCCACCATTGACGACAGCCGCGGCAGCAACCGCCGTCTGCATCGGAGTGACAGAAAGACCATGACCGAAGGAGATGGTCATGGCAGCCAGCTCGTTCCATTTCGGAGGCAGGAGCGGAGCCGCATTTTCAGGCAATTCCGTGGTCAGCCGCTTCGTCAGGTGAAGCCGTTCAAGGAATTCCTTTTGCCGTGCAACACCGGTCGCCAGCATCATCTTGGCCGTGCCGATATTGGACGAGTAGATGAAGATCTCGGGCACGGACAGGATGCGGTTTTTCCCGTGGAAATCCGAAATCGTCCGCCCGGCTGCACGAATCGGACGCGTTGCGTCGAAGCTGTCATTGATGGAAACAGACCCGGAATCGAGTGCCATCGCAGTTGTGAACGCCTTGAACACCGAGCCCATTTCGAAGACGCCGCCGGTCGCCCGGTTCAGGCGGTCCCGCTCAAGGGCCTGCGCCCGGTCATTCGGGTCATAGTCCGGCAATGACGACATGGCGACAACTTCACCGGTCTTGGCATCCAGAACGATGCCGGCGGCCGCAATAGCGCGGTAGCGTTCCATGGCCTTGACCAACTCGTCGCGGACCACGTGCTGAACGCGCAGATCCACGGAAAGCCTCACGGGTTCCATCGACTTGTCCGATGCAAAACCCAGCGACTGCAGATCCGCCAGCCACTCGTCGTCAATGTGTTTTTCGATCCCGGCAAGACCCTGGTTGTCGACGTTCACGGACCCGACAATGTGCCCCGCCGTGGGGCCGCCCGGGTAGAACCTCTGATTCTCAGACAGGAAACCGATGCCTGGCAGGCCCAGATTGTGCACCTCGTCGGCCTTCTGCGGTGTCATTTCGCGCTTCAGCCAGACGAAACCGGCACCGCTTTCGAGGCGGCGGCGCACAAGTCTCTCGTCCAGCTCCGGCAAGGCTCTGATCAGCCCCTCGACCGCCTCGTCGACATCAATGATCCGGCGTGGCTCTGCATAGAGCGACGCGGTCTTGATATCCGTTGCGAGGATCTCGCCGTTGCGGTCGATCAGGTCTGGCCGTGAAGCAGAGACGGAATCCTGAGCGGAGATCCAGGCATGCGACGGCGCTTCTTCCATTTGCGCCAGATGCACGAGCCGTCCGGCAATCGCAGCGTAGACACAGGCGAACGCCATCATGGCAACGATGACACGCGACCTGACGGCGCTGGAAGACACTGAACCGCGCACGCTCCTTGGGCTGGAACGCCTGACCTGAAGAAAACTTGCCGGTTCGCTTACGATCGTCATCAGGGCCCCCTACTGGATCGCAGCCGATGAGCCGGCATAGCCGCCCATCTGGTTGGAGCCGCCGATAGGCTCAAGCATGACAGGACGCGCCGGAAGATCTTCGGGAACGACGATCTGCTTCACGTCAAGCGCATCCAGTTCGAGATAGGTGTTGTAGCGTTCGACGAGACCCTGGAGGCGATCTGGCTTGTTCAAGAGGCTCCATTCTGCCTTCAGGTTCCGGATCACGTTGCGCTCTTCATCGATCTGCCGCTGGAGTTCCGCGACCTTCGCAGCCGACTTGGTCGCTGCAAGCTTCATGTCGTAAACGGTCGCCGCGCCGATCACGACGGCGAGAATGAACAGGATGTTCAGCGTGCGTACCATCTTCAGCCCCCAAGCCCCTGAAATTCCGCAAGCCGCGGAACACCGGCAGCGTGCACATCCATGACGCGCGCGGGCGCGTCCGTGCGGCGCCCTGCCCTCAGCTTTGCCGAGCGCGACCTTGGATTGCCTGCCGTCTCTTCTGCCTTTGCCTCAACCGCCTTGCGGGTCAGAAGCTCAAATGTTGCCGGCGGAACTTCCTCTTCCGGCATGTGACGCGAACCGCCACCGCGTGTTTTGCTCCGGTCCTGGAAGAACCGCTTGACGATCCTGTCTTCCAGCGAATGGAAGCTCACCAGCACCAAACGTCCGCCGGGCCGCAGAATGCGCTCTGCTGCGCCCAGCGCTTCGGCGGCCTGATGCAGTTCGCCATTCACGTAGATCCGCAGCGCCTGGAAGGTGCGTGTCGCAGGATGGATCTGAGCCTTCTTGGGCGACCGCCCGAGCACTTTCTCGATCAGCTCTGCAAGCTGGAGCGTTCGGTCGAACTGCTTCTCCTTGCGCGCCGCATCGATGGCGTGGGCGACAGAGGTTGCCCGTTTTTCCTCGCCGAGAAGCCCGATGACACGGATGAGATCGCGGACGGGCAATTCGTTGACGACATCAGCAGCGGACGGGCCTGCCTGTTCCATGCGCATGTCGAGCGGACCGTCACGTAGAAAGGAGAAACCGCGCTCGGCCTCATCCAGCTGCATGGAGGAAACGCCGAGATCGAGGACAACGCCATCGACAGCGTCAAATCCGCATCCGCGCGCATGCTCCTCAAGATCGGAAAACTGACCGGACACGAGCATCAGCGCGCCATCGCTGTCCTCTTCCAACGCACGCCCTGCGGAAATCGCGTCAGGGTCCCGGTCGACACCGACGACGCGTGCACCTTTCGCAAGGATCGCGCGCGAATAGCCCCCGGCTCCAAAGGTCCCGTCAACAATCACTTCACCCGGCTTGGGGTCGAGCCACTCCAGAACCTCACTCAGGAGAACCGGCACGTGACGCTCGGGTCCGCCAGCGGCAGAAGCAGCTTCTCTGTCGCCGAGCGCCATCATGACGGCTCTCCCTGTGAAGGCGCGGGGCTTTGCCCCGACAACATCGCGAGCGCACGTCTTTGGGCCTCAGCGCGGTACTCGCGAAACTTTTCCGGCTCCCAGATCTGAAACTTGTAATTCAACCCGACAAAAGTGACCTGATCGGTGATCCCGGTATGATCCTTGATCATGTCGGAAATGGTCACGCGGCCATCTCCATCGATCTTCGGGTTCTCGCTTGCACCGAAAAGCGCGACTGCCAGGGCATCGTGGTCCGGAGACAGCTTTGCAAACGCTTCGGAACGTTTGCTGATCTCAGCAAGAAGGTCGTTTCCGCCGGCATCGACGGCATCGCAATGTGCAGAAGTGATGCAATAAAGCCCTTCAAATCCATCTCTCGCCAAGACCGCCCGGAAGGGTGCCGGGATCGACACGCGACCCTTGGCATCCAGCCGGTTGGTAAAGTGAGAAACAAATCCGGCCATAAATCCCCTTCAGACAGGTCCCCACCTGTCGAAATCCCCTAATCACCCTTCAAGAGAAACGGCCAACGCGACCAAGGACATGCAATTTGCAAAACCAGCTCCAGCCGAGCCGTCATTTTATGCCCCGGACCGCGTCAATATGGGTCCGCATCCCCCGTTCTGGGTCTTTATGGGATACCATGGGAAATCGTGGGCAGTCAATGGATTCCCATGGATTCTGGCTGGATTTGATCGCTCACGACCCCATCGCATGACCTTAATCGAAACATGCTTAATGAAGCCTTGACAGAATTGTAGAATCAGATTCGCAGGATTACGGAGGTTTTGTCTTTGACCCCGTCACAACCCGGCAAAAACTGCCGCCCGAAAAGGCCTTTTTGAATGACCTGTGGAGAACAAAAACGCCGCGCAAGCGCGCGGCGTCTTCACTGCAATGATACGCGGGGGATCAGCTAAGCAATTCGGAGTTCCCAAGACTTTCCAGTTGGTCGGCAACGCCGCCCGGATCAGTGACAACGGTGTTCCAGTCAGCCGCGGTCAAGTTTGCACCCGACAGATCTTCCGCCTGGACCCCTTCCAGAAGCAAACTGTGACCACCATTGTTCTCGATCGTAATCTGAAGTCCTTCGGAAGCCTCCTTGATGGAAACATCCGACGCCGCCAGGCTGCTGAAGTTCAAACTGTCCTCTGCCGGATTGAAGGCCTTGACGGCGAACTTCCGTCCCCAGTCCCATGTCACCAGAACCGTGTCCGCACCGTCCTGAAGCACGATGTCATCATCGGAAGCGGGAGGTACGACCGGCTGATCCGGTGTATCTGGTGTATCCGGTGTTTCCGGCGACCCGGTCACAGCACCGACGCCGTCCCTTACCTGATCGCCGTCCGTCGTCTCGCCCTCCGGCGCATCGGGGGTCAGGAGCGCGCTCCGCGACACCAGCGTCACATCATCCTGATCGAAGCCGAAAGGAGCTTCCAGATTGTCTTCCATTACCTGGTCATGATGGAACTCGACATTGCCCGGGATGAGATCGGACTTTGAAACGCCAGTGAAGACGAAGCTCTGGCCGCTTGGCAGGGAGCTGATGACCATGCCCTCGGACGTGTCTTCAACGCTGAGGCGTTCCCGCGTCCCGAAATAGAGGAAACTGATTTTCTGCGTCGCCGGATCAAAGCCGTCTATCACCTCGCGTGCGCCGTATTCGTGGGACCTGAGGTAGATTGTGTCGTCGTCCCGTGGCCCGATCCCGGCTTCCCAGGAGAGAATACCGCCCAGATCCTGCCGCAGATGCTCGTTGCCGACAGTTCCGAAACTCTCGATCGACAGCTCCGAGAGTTGAACGCCCTGAAGGATCTGCATCTCCGGACCCCACGGATTGTCGATCACCGGTTCGCCCGCAGGTGTCATCGTCAGGATCAGGCCATGAACCGATGCATTGCCGAAATCGATCTCGTCCGCTGCCGGATCGAAGCCGACAATGTCGTCCACGCCAAAATCCGCGGCCCACTTGACGCCCCCCAGCGCGCTTGCGCCGGAAGGAACAGGCGGATTGGACCCGTCGGTCTCGTAGACAACGTCGAACCCTCCCGTATCGGGTGTCTCCACGGATTGGCCGAGGAGGGTTGCAACCTCATTCAGGGCGGATTCCTCGGCAACCATGAAATTGTTCATGGTGAGGTCCGAGGCATCGACGCCGACAAGTACCGTCTCGCTGGCTATTTCTCCCGTCGGTGTGAGAACACGCACCGTCAGGCCGGCAGAAACATCTGCGATCGTCGACGGATACGCGGCGAATTCAAGCCGTTCCGCTATGATGCCGGCTTCCAGATGCAACATGTCGGTGGCCGGATTGAAATCGTCGATCACGCGTGACGAGCTCTGCGGCATGATCATGATCATCTGAGGCCCGTCCGGTGCTCCGGGATCGACCGGATCTGTGGGGTTCGGATCAACGGGATCCACGGGATCCGAAGGATTGGCCGGGCCGCTGCCAACACCGGAGAAAATTTCCTGTCCCGTCGCTTCGCTCATGATAGTGAAGTTGGCCGGGGAAAGATCATCCGGCGCAACACCTGCGAGTACCAGCGTCTGGTTGTTACTCGCCATTGCGAAGACGGTGTTGCCGCCCTCTTCCGTCATTTCGATCGCCTCGGGCCCGAACCAGTCGATGAAAATCGTGTCGGTCTCAGGGTTGAAATCCGAAATGGTCCGGTTGGTGCCCCAGGCCCAGGTGATCACCACGCTGGCAGTCGCTGCCGTCACGCCGGCCGTGCCGTTCCAGCTGTCGGGCGTTGCCGGCGGCACGGGAGTAACGGGCGTATCCGGTTCGCCCGGTGTGTCGGGCACATCAGGTTCGTCCGGGGTATCCGGTTCATCGGGTACATCCGGCGTGTCCGGCGCGCTGAAGCCGTCGCCTACCAGGGCAAAGACCTCTGTCGCCGCCGTTGCATCCAGTATGGTGAAATTCGCGTTGCTCAGATCGCTCAACTGCACACCGGCAAGCGTCGTGCTCTGACTGTTGGAGGGAACTGCAAAGACGGCACCCTGGGCAGTGTCTGAGACGACCAGCTCCGCAGCCCCGATCCAGTCGATGAAGATCGTGTCGTTTGCAGGGTCAAAACCGGTTATGACCTCGTCCTGGCCCCAGGCCCATGTGATGACTACGTCGGCATCGGTTTCCGAGACGCCCGCGCCGCCATTGCCGCCCGGATCACCCGTGCCCGGTGTTCCGCCTGGCGTTTCGCCCGGCGTGCCAAGTCCTTCGTCGCCGGTGAGCCGCTCTTCGTAGAAAGCGATCATCTGCTCGATTGTCGGGGAGGAATATCCTCCGAATTGATCGATATATTGAAGGATCGACGTTCCGTATTCGTCGGTGCTGACCGCCCCGCCCTGAAGAAGTGATGCCGTGCCCCACGCACCACGCAGGTGCGCTGCCGCCAGAATCCCGGTCAGTGTCAATTCCACGGTGACGGTCTGACCGTTTTGCGTATAGCTGGCCGTTTGTCCGATGAAGTCGCTCAAGGACTGGCCGCTGCCTGCGAGCTGCGTTTCCAGAACCTGCAGATTGTAGCCAAAGGCTTCCTGGATCGCGACGGTCTGCGCATCCTTGGTCGTGAAATCTTCAAGCGACGTGACGCCGTTCTTGCCGGTCCATGTCCCATCCCAGGTGTTCGTCGCCGCCCCGTTCCCGTAAAAGACGGTATCATCGTAATATCCAAGATCGATCAGCAATGCTTCGCCGAACTGGAAACCGACGAACCCGAGCGAATTCATCGACTGATAAGCCATCGTTTCCCATTCGGCATCTGTCAATTGAGACCAACTGGTATATTGCGGAAACCGGGTTTCGACACTGCCTCCTGCCCATTGATCCAGCTGCCAGTCCTGGATGATGCCCGCGTTGTAGCGATCCCTGTCCCATCCCGATTCAAAGGCAAGCAACGCCGCCAAAAAATCCTCGAACGTTCCTTCCATCTTTTTCCCACCTGTATTGATTAAAGCGAATCAAGACTAGGAAGGAAGAAAGATAGCAACATGGACAAAACATTAAATGTTCAAGGCGATTAAGTGACCTCCTTGACACAATTTCTGCAAATTTTAATTTCAAAAAATTTTGCGATTACATAAAACACCTAGACTAAGAAATCCTTCCACCCAGTTGAAAATTTTTCTCTGGAAATGGTCGTCAACACGCACGTCACAACTCAGCAGAACCGCCGCCGACGGAGCGTTTCTCTCGGCACTTCACCGAAACGGGCCTTGTAAGCTTGCGAGAACCGTCCCGCATGCCGATGCCCGGATCTCTCGGCGATCTCTGATACGGAGAGGTTGCCGCTGTCCGACAACAACAGGTGCCGCGCGAAATTAAGGCGGACGTCCTGCAGTTTTTCCATCGGACTGCATCCCAGTTCCCGTTTGAAGAGGATCTGTAGATTGCGGGGCGTCGTCCCAGCGCAAGCGCAGATGTCCAGCAGGCTGATGTCCTGATCGAAACTTTCGTTGATCAGGGTCATTGCTCTTCTGATGTGTCCAGGCGACGCTCCGGTAGACAGGTTGTCAAAGAAATGCGAGGCCGTGTTCGTCTGGGCTTCCAGCAGCGATGTCACCAGGGCTTCTTCCAGCTGTTGCTGTCGCGGGTCGTCCGGGTGACGGAAGATTTGCCCAGTTTCCGCAGCCCCGAATAGCCCACGCAAGCGTTTCGCCCAGACGGCGACCGGTGTCCGGCTCATGTCGAACCCCGGGTGAAATCGAACCCCGTTCAGTTCTGCACCGCTCATCCGGGTGGCGATCTCGGCCACATAGGTTTTTTCGATCTGCACCAGAACCTGCTCACATCCTGCATGCCAGCGCATTGTGGTGTGCCGGTCCGGATTCAGGACCACACCCATGGCGGACGTCGACCAGACTGACCGGGCTCCGTTTTGCACGTCTGCCGTTCCTGCGATCGGGATCTGGATCAGATAGAAATCAGACAATTCGCCGGGATCAATCGTGACATCAGCGCCGTAGCGAATGTAGTTCAGCGAAAGACGCTTTCCATCGACCCTGTTCTGGCAGGCATCGAAGTGATCGCCGGCGGACATACGTTCAAGTCTGTGACTGCAGAAATTGCGTGCAACGATCTCACGCGCTTCGTCAACGTCGGACGTTTGAAAGCAAGTGAAGTTGCCAAGCGGCGATTTTTGCGAAAACCGGAGCATGACAAATCATGCCGCCTGCCGAGAATAGGTTCAAGCATCCGGTCGCCGCGACGTGGCAATTTACTGCATTCCGTCAGTTTTTTTCGCAATCTGGATAAACAATTCCCGGGGCCTGCAGTTAGCATTTTTCCGCCAATTCATTGCTTCAAGGAGGGGAACAGAATGCAAAATGGAGCCGGCATCACATCCGCGGCCACCGGCCTGGACGACATCAGCTGGAACGTTGTCGGGCAGACCTACACACCCAAGATCCACAGCACCAACGCCTTCATCTGGCACGCCATGGTTCCGGCAGAAAGTTTTGTCCCACCGCATGTCCACCCGACCCAGGACGAATGGATCGTCATGCTGGAAGGCGAGCTGGAAGTTGAAATGGGCGGCGATACACATGTGGCAAAGGCGGGCGACACGGTGCGCATGCCCATGGGGGAAGCACACGGGATTTTCAACCGGTCAGGCGAGACCGCGACCTGCGTCTTCGGCGTTGCCCCGGCGCGCAAGCTCTTCGATCTTTTCATCGCGCTCAACGGCGTGACCGACCCCCAGGAACTTGTGAGGCTGTCGGCCCTGCACGAAGTCGACTTCCTCCCCCCGCCGGATCAGGCGTGAACGGATCGCAAGGTTTCAGGAGGAATTTGACATGACGAAACGCAAGAACGTCGCGATCATCGGCGGCGGCGTGAGCGGTCTTGCCGCAGCAAAGGCGTTCGACGAACGCGGTCACAGGGTCTTCGGCTTTGAGCGCAGTCACGATTTCGGCGGCGTTTGGGAACTGTCGCGGTCCTATCCGGGCGTCCAGACCCAGTCACCGAAGGACCTTTACCGCTACACCGATCTTGCCATGCCGGATGACTATCCCGAATGGCCGAAAGGACCTCAGGTCCACGCCTATCTTCACGCTTACGCAGACAAGCACAAACTGGAGAGACTGTTTCAGCTGAACACCAATGTCCGCTCCATGGACCGCAGACAAGACGGAGCACCCGGCTGGACGCTTACCCTCGAGGCAGGTGGCAATACACGCACCCAGGACTTTGACTTCGTCGCAGTCTGCACCGGGCAGTTTTCGGACAAGAACATCCTCACGCATCCCGGTCAGGAGGCGTTCGAAGCCGCAGGCCACAGAGTGATTCACAGCTCCGAGTACACCGACCCGGAAACGGCGAAAGACAAGAACGTCGTTGTTCTCGGAGGCTCCAAATCGGCGACCGACATTGCTGTCAATGCCGCTGCAAGCGGCGCGCGCTCGGTCACCCTGGTGTACCGGGAGCCCGTCTGGCGGGTCCCCTATTTTGTCGGCGGCATCAATTTCAAGCGGCTCCTCTACATGCGCGCGCAGGAGCAGCAGTTCAATGGATGGGGAGGCTCGCCTGTCGGCAAAGCGCTCTTTGCCGCTTTCAAGCCGTTGATCTGGGCCAACTTCCGGGGTCTTGAAACTCTGCTCAAACTGCAGCTTGGCCTGAAGAAATGGGACATGGTGCCCGACGCGCCGATCGAGAAGGAAGCGTCCTGTTCACTGCCCATCGTCACCCCAGGCCTGTTCGAAGGTTTCCGGGACGGCTCAATCAAACCTGTCAGAGGAACCATTGACCACTACGAGGAGGATCAGGTTGTCCTGACGAACGGCGACAAGTTGCCCTGCGATCTGTCGATCCTTGCGGTTGGCTGGAAACTCGGCGTCCCCTACCTCGCACAGGAATTTCAGGACAAGCTGATCGAGCCCGACGGTCAGTACCGTGTCTACCGCCTGGCCGTGAACCCCGACCTGCCCGACATGGGATTCGTCGGTTTCAATTCCAGTTTCTGCACCATCCTCTCGGCCGAGATGATCGCAAACTGGCTGGTGCGATATGCGGACGGCAAACTGGCGAGACAGCCGAGCTCCGCCGAGATGACGCGCAACATCGAGGAAATGCTCGAATGGCGCCGCAAGGAACGGCCCGCCGCTAAGGTTTATGGCGGACTGTGTTCCGCGCCGTTTCATTTCCGGCATTTCGACGAGCTGCTGGCGGATATGGGCGCCGGAAAGACCAAACGCTCGAACCCGTTAACCGAACAGTTTTCATACCCGGATGCTGATGCGTATGGTGAATTTTTGGCGAGCACCCCGCAATACGCGGCGGGATAAAAGGAGGCCCGGCACATAAGAACAAGAACCTGCGAACGAAGCAGCGTTTCTCAAGTAACGCAGGCGACTTTCTAGCGCTGTTGCTTTTCGCGGGCGCTCGATTGCATGTCTCCGGCGTTTGCCAATTCGTTGGGAATGACAACCGGCGACACGGCCCAGATGAGTTTACAGATACGGTCAGTGCGATTTCGCGCGTGATGCGGAATGCGTGCGTCGAAGCTGTAGCTGTCGCCTTCACGCAATGTGATCACTTCCTCCGCAATCTGGATTTCCAGCTCTCCTTCAATCACAAGACCATGCTGCTCTCCGTCATGGCGTTGCAACCGGTTGCTGGGTGTTTCGGAATTCGGCTTGTAGACCGCCAATCCCATGTAGAATTCGCCGCCGACGGAACTTGACAGAAGAGAGTCTGCATACCCCAGCTCGGAGGCGTCTTGTCCGTAAAGCGCATTCAGGTTTCTGCGGTTCTGCGAACGCACGACATAGGCACGCTCCATCGGGCCTTCACCGGGGCGCCTTGCAAAAAACCAGTCCGGGGACACCGTAAGTGCGGCCGACAACCTTTCCAGCATGTCCATCGACGGATTGGAAGCACCACGCTCAATCGCACTGAGATGGCTAAGAGAAATCCCGCTGGCCCTACTCAGGTCTTTCAAGGTCATTTGCCGCGCCTTGCGAAGCTGTCGAACTTCCGACCCCAGGGACAGCAGGTTTTCGGCCAATGAAACCACGTTGCCGGCGTCAGCCATACATGCGCCTCATCCTTTGAGCGTAAAAAGTCTGCTCAAGGTACTGGACCAGAAAAAATATTCAACAACGCGCTCAAAAAAGAATTTTTGCAAAAAATTCTTTTTTGAGCGTAATATGAAGTCAAAGCCGCCACTCACTACAAAAACTAGGCGTCCTTGTTTCCAATTCAGAGGGTGAAAAAAGTCATGAACGATTCGAAATTGGCACACCTGAAATCACATGCCGCATCAGGTGTTTCACGCCGCGATTTCATGCGCGCTGCCGTTGGTGCAGGCGTGTCTGTCTCGCTTGCTGGTGGACTGTGGTCCGAAGCCCGCGCCGCGACGGCAGCAAAGGGAGGAACCCTGAAAGCCGGCGCGGATGGTGGTGCGACGACGGACACGTTCAACCCGATTGAGATGAACGGAGCTGACCATCCAACGCTTTCCATCCTTTCAAGCTTCGATACGCTGACAGAGATCGATGATACCGGAGCACCGCGTCCCAGCCTCGCTGAAAGCTGGGAGAGCAATCCCGACGGCACATGGGCCTTCAAACTGCGCAAGGGCGTCGAATTTCATGATGGCAAGAGCCTGACTGCAGACGACGTGGTCTGGTCGCTTCAGCAGCATTTGAACAAGGACAATCGCGTCGCTGAAGCGCAGCAAATCGTCCAGAACTTCGAGGAATTGCGTGCTGACGGCCCAGATACGGTTTTCATCAAGCAGCGGGAAATCAACTTCGACCTGCCGTCCCATCTTTCCTCCTATGCGATGATCATCGGCAAGCAAGGTAATGAGGATTGGGCATCGGGTGTTGGTACGGGTCCATATGTCAAGGAGGATTGGCAGCCGGGCGTCCAGTATCTCGGGCGCAAATTCGCCAATTTCTACCGGGACGATCAAGGCCATTTCGACGAAGTGGAATTGCTGAACATCACGGATCCCGGTGCGCGCATGTCGGGTCTATTGTCTGGAACACTGCATGCGATCGGGTCCCCGGAAACGAAGACTGCCAACCGGCTTGCTCAGGCACCGGGCTTCGAGCTCGTGCAGGTCCCGGCGACACAGCACTTTACCTGCGACATGCGTGCGGACATGGATCCGTTCACAGACCCGCACCTTCGACAGGCCGTCAAGTGGGGCATCAATCGTCAGGAAATCGTCGACAAGGTGCTGAACGGTTTTGGAACCATCGGCAACGACCTTCCGATCAGCCGGGGACAGCAATTCTACAATAATCAACTCGAACAGCGTGAATTTGATCCGGACAAGGCTCGTTTCCACTTGAAACAGGCCGGTCTGGACAGCGCCGACCTGACATTGGCAACAAGCGACGGTGCTTTTGGCGGTGCCGTGGATGCCGCACTGCTCATGCAGAACTCCATGGCGAATGCCGGCATGACCGTTCAGGTCGATCGCCGTCCGGCCGACGGTTATTGGTCGGATGTCTGGCTCAAGGTGCCCTGGTGCATGGTCTACTGGAACGGGCGCCCGACAGTGGACTGGATGTTAAGTTCCACTTACACCTCGGACAGCGCATGGAACTCCAGTGCATTCCGTAATGAAACTTTTGACAACCTGTTGATTGCCGCCAGATCCGAAGCAGACGAAACCAAGCGCCAGGACATGTATTTCGAGGCCCAGCGGATCTTTTGGGAGGAAAGCGGCACCGCCGTCCTTGCCTTTGCCAACATCCTGATCGGGCAATCTGACAAGCTTGGTCACGGCCCGGTCGGTGTGACCCGCAGAATGGACGACAGCCGTCTGCCGCGCCGATGGTGGTTCAAGTCCTAGCCTTGCACGCAGACAGTCAAACCGGGGCACTTTCGTTGAGTGCCCTGGCATCTGAATCAGGTTTCAGATCAGCATGAACAAGCATTTGTCCGGTGTTCAGAAAGTTCAGGAAACAGAACACTTATGGATTCCCATGCCCGACGGCACACGCCTTGCGGCACGGCTTTGGCTGCCTGACGGTGCGGCGGAACAACCGGTTCCGGCCATTGTCGAGTACATACCCTATCGCAAACACGACATGGTACGCGCGCGTGACGAACGCAATCATCCCTTCTTCGCACAGCATGGCTACGCCTGTCTCAGGGTGGACATGCGCGGCTCGGGTGACAGCGAAGGCCACATGCCGGAAATGTATTGTAAGGAAGAGCTTGCCGACGCACGCCACATGATTGACTGGATCGCTGCACAACCCTGGTGCAGTGGCCATGTCGGCATGTTCGGAACGTCCTGGGGTGGCACGGCAAGTTTGCAGGCAAGCATCAATGCCCCGTCCGCCTTGAGAGGCGTCATCGCCGTCTGCGCAACGCACGATCGCTATGAAGATGACATTCACCACAAGGGTGGCTTGCTGCTTACCGACACCTTCGAGTGGGGAGCAACGCTTCCCGCCATTCTCGCTTCTCCACCTTCCGCTCAGGTCGGGCCGGATTGGATGGAACGTTGGAAGACCAGGCTGGAAGCGCTCGCCTTCCCGGTGGAAAACTGGGTCAGCGAAGAGGCCCGTGGCACCTTCTGGCGGCACGGGTCGATAAGGTATCAAACCGACCGCATATCTTGCCCTGTCCTGGCCGTTGGCGGCTGGTCGGATCGCTACTCGAACTCGGTCATGTCGCTTGTGGATGCCAGACCCGATCTGGTCTGGGGGATCGTCGGTCCATGGGGGCATCATTATCCCGACCAGGGGCACCCGGGACCCGGGATCGGATTTCAGCACCTGGCTTTGCGCTGGTGGGATCATTGCCTCAAAGAGGACACTGTTCCGGATTGGCCGCGATTGCGGATTTGGCTGCGTGAATTCGAAGAACCTGCGGACGCGATCGATGTCCGAAAAGGCCGATGGATGGAAAGCGGGCCTGCCAGACAACACACGACGATCAGACGGCTGTTCCTGTCTTCAACCGGATTGGCAGACACACCATCAGAGGCGGAGTTTGACCTTGAGCACGACCTGGGCGTGGGTCAGGCGTCAGGCGACACCGGCTATTTCGGACGCTTTGGCGGCCTGCCGCTTGACCAGTCGGAAGATGATGCACGAACGCTTGCCCTCGACAGCCCTCCCCTGGAGCGTGACTTCGTCCTCTTCGGCGGTGCCAAGGTAACCCTGACGGTTTCGGCTGAACAGGCTCGTAGCCAGCTTTGCCTCCGGCTCTGCGATGTCGCCCCAGACGGATGCTCGAACCGGGTTGCGCTGACCGTTCGCAATCTCGCATTGGACGATGTGCTTGATGAACCGGACAATTGCTTCACGAATGAACCTCGTCAGGTGCAAATCCGGTTTCACACCAAGGCTTATCGTTTTGCCAGGGGACATCGGATTCGGCTTTCCATTGGGACTTCCTACTGGCCGCTGGTCTGGACACCGCCGGAATTGAGCGACATTCGGATAACGGACGGTTTCATCGATCTCCCCTCTCATGAAGGTGAAATTGCAGCGCTGAAAACGCCCCTGCCGGAACCGCGCGCTCTACCGGCCGAAAAGATGCATCAGGTTCTCGCTGCGCCGCGGCTGTCGCGGCACAGGCAAACCAACGGAGATGGCATGGTTGTTTCCGGTTGGCACCAAGGTGAAACCGCGGTCCACCACCCTGCAATCGGGACAACTTTCGCTTACGAAACCAGCGGTGAAATGCAGCTTCAGCCGGAAAACCCGCTGTCGGCGTCCTGCAGCTTCAAACACATGATGCGTTTTGAAAGACTGGACGGCATTGCGTGCATTGAAACCGCCCTGCAGACCAGGTGCACCCGAAGCAACTTTCTACTTGATGGAACTCTGACTGTTCACTGGAACGGATCCCTTTTCCACGAGACCTCATGCGTCCAGCCCTTTTGGTTTTTGTTGCGGTTGAATTCGGGGCGGAGAA
>Ga0207422_1001405_pt1 | contig 47950 bp, 40 predicted proteins | sample MarCyaLeptolynsp_FD_187757 | JGI IMG/M metagenome (GOLD analysis project Ga0207422, IMG submission 187757) | Marine cyanobacterial communities from Panama - species 1 Leptolyngbya sp. (SPAdes) | ecosystem: Environmental > Aquatic > Marine > Unclassified | place: Panama: Panama City | collected... | reverse complement strand
CTTGTGACGCCGTTCGATTCCGGCGGCAGTTCGCAAGGACTGCGCGTTGCTTTCAATATGCCGGCGATCGGGGATCTCAGAAGTCGGCTGATGGCGCTCGCGGATGAAACGGTTCTTGGTCATCCGGAAGTGTTCCGCCTGTTCACACACCGGTTCGCCAAATCTGCCATGAAGGACGACCTGCACGGACAGCTTGATGCAATGATTGCCGGAAAACATCCGCTGGTCGATGCCATCGAGCAACCGATGCGCACACTTATCCAGAACCAACTCGGCATGTTCCGTGCTGCTTGCCCGAAGACGTTCGACCTGCGTGGAGCAAGCATTGGCAATCTCATTCTGGCCGGCGGCTACCTCAGCCAGAACCAGCAGCTCGAACCGATCATCTTTCTGGTGTCCAAGCTTGTTGGTGTTCAGGGAACAGTGCGCGCTGTTACCGACGACAATCTTCACCTTGGCGCGGAGCTGGCAAACGGAGAGGTCGTCATAGGTCAACATCTCTTGACCGGCAAGGAGCATCCTGCGCTGACATCTCCGATAAAGGACTTTTTCCTGAACCACAGCCTGAAGGGCAAAAATCCGGCGCATTCGGTTTTTCCGGACCGGAACCGAACGCTGATGCATTCCGCTGACCTGATCTGCTACGCGCCTGGGAGCTTTTACACCAGCCTGATTGCCAATCTGCTCCCGGAAGGCGTGGGGTCTGCGGTCGCTTCGAGAACGGTGCCAAAGGTCTATGTGCCGAGCATAGGAGACGATCCGGAAACAGGAACGCTCAACCTTGCAGACAAGGTCCACACCTTGCTGAGTTACCTGCACCGGGATGCTGGAGCCGACTGCCCTACGCACAGGCTGCTTAATTTTGTTATCGTCGACCGCAGCGTGCCGGACGAGGAGACCAATGAGATTAGCTCGCGCGGGATCACGGTTTTGAAGCTGGATCTCGTCAACAAGCAATCTGCCCCGTTCTACGATCCGGTGTCGCTGTGCGAGGCGCTGGTGTCACTGGCGTGAAGCCCCCGGGAGGTTTGCAGGCATGGAAAATCTCAGCAAGGTCGACGGTATTGGCGGTGTTTTCTTCAAAAGCGCAGACCCCGACCGCCAAGCCGCGTTTTACAAGAAGCATTTCGATATCAATCTCGGGACATGGCTCCATCAAAATGCAGGCCCATCCGTCGTTGCCGCGTTCAAGTCGGACACCTCCTATTTCGGGCCGGAAGAAAACCGCTTCATGATCAATTTCCGCGTCAGTGATATTGACGCTCTGATGGCGGGACTGAAAGCAGATGGTGTGACGGAACTCGGGTACGAGGACGAGGAATACGGCCGCTTTTTCCGTTTTCTCGATCCGGAGGGCAACGCGGTCGAACTCTGGCAACCTCCCGATGGCGACTTGCCGGAGGAGTGACGCTCTGAAATTCGTTGCGGTTTTGAAGGTCTCTGTTTTTTGCACCGCAGACAGCTGCCTGCGTCCGAGCTGGCAAAGACACGCCGTCGATTTGTGAGCGCAGGTCGCGAGCCTCATTCGTCGCGATAGGTTTTTTCCGGGTATCCGGTGCCGCTGAACGAGTGCTGGATCATGCCGGGAACTCTCTCCTTCTCATCTGGATGCTTGGGATACGGAAGCTGACGATTGAGAAGAAGATTTCCGATCACAAAGCGCAGCAATTCCGCCTTGTATTCTTCATCCAATTCCGGATCTTGACCGGCGCACGCCGCCTCGATGACAGTTGCTCCACCGTTCGCTTCTTCCTTCAAGCGCGCTCGAAATACACCCTTTCCTGTCCAACTCCTGTGGAGAAACAGTTCTGCGTTTTCGAAATAGATGAACCACTTATCTTCCATTGCTTCGGGGACCAGACCGCGCTTCAGCTTTTCGAACTCTTCGGATGTGAATGTCTCCTTATACGGAACGCTTGCTGTTTTTACGAAAGGTTCGATTTTCCAACTTTGTGATGTCGCGGGGTAGGACCTTCCGGGGTCTGGTAGACTGGCTTCCGGGCCTTCACCAACCTCTTGCATAAACGCCTGAACCTCTGCGGCCCACTCAGCATCGGACTGATTGCGCTGCCGGGTCAAAGAACTTCGTGTTCGAACTCCGATTTTTTCTGCGGCGAGTTCAAGCAAACGCCGAAGACTTTTCGACATCCGTGCGATCAAGAGTTTCTCCAGGCCTAAAGATCTAAGTTCGCAATTGTGCGAATGTAGCAGGGCCGAAACCCTAGATTGTCCTGCTGGTGGAAGCAAACTATCTCGTGTGCCTGAAAGATTAAAGCCCATCGAATTACAGGTTGCTTCAATCCTAGTCTCGAGTGTTTTTTTTTGGGGGCTTTGCCTTTACGGATGTGTGAACTGCCACGGCACTGAAGTTATTGGCGCTTTTTGTGGATCGGATTAAGCTGGTCCTCAGATAACCGACCATCGGTAAAACCTACAGAAGATAAAGCTTGAAGCAGTCATCATGAAACGTACGCCTCTCCTCAATCGGCATCTCAGCAAGCTTGTGGCTTCCCTCGGACACATGGATGAGATCGTGATCGCTGATGCGGGACTGCCCGTGCCGTCGATTGTCGATGTGATCGATCTTGCTGTCTCACCGGGCATTCCGGGTTTTTTCGACGTCGTTGACGCGATGTCGCGGGAACTCATCGTCGAGCAGGCAGTTTTCGCGGAAGAGGCATCGCCCGAGCTGGCAACCCGGATCGAAGTCAAACTCGCGCATTGGGAAGCGGAAACCGGCAAGCCGATCGAACAGGTCCGGGTGCCGCACTCGGATTTCAAGATCCGCTGCCAACGTGCGCGCGCTGTTATACGCACCGGAGAAGTGACCCCTTACGCCAATGTCATCCTGGTGTCTTCGGTACCCTTTTGAGAGCGGTACGCTCGTCCTGGATAATCGACTAGGTTCAGAAGTCTGACCGCGATTGCTGGGCTTGAGCAACCGAGTCCGGGATGTCTGGCGCGATTTGCAAGCCCTTAGATGTGTCATTCCGGCCGAAGTGAAGCTTAGGGTCGAGTTCCGGTAAACGTTTTTCTGCCCGTCTCCTTCAACCACCGGCCAAACGGAATACTGGATCCCTGCCTGCACAGGGATGAGAAACGCAGAGAAGACAAAAGCGGCTGACAGACGACGACACCTCGATGACTTGGTCCGGCGGATTTCAGGAAGTCGTTGCACTATAGGTCGCCGGACGCCTGTCCGACTGAAGATGGCAATGTGGCCGCACCTTTCTTCCGAAACCTCCCGTCGCAAGGTTTTGCTTTAACACCAGCAGTTTCCCGCATTGCGAAAAATTCTTTTTGCGTCACCGAAACCGATTTTGTTGACTTACAAAACCGGTTTTGTAACACTTTTGATCAAGAAAGGCCGCGTCAGATGCAAATCTGAGAGTGGTCGAGGACAGGAGGCCCCGAGCCTCCCGGGAGGACACATGTCGAGACTTCGTGGTTCCGTCACCATCGACGACGTGGCCCGCCATGTCGGCGTTGCCAAGGGAACCGTCTCGCGCGTCCTCAACAACTACACCGACATTTCCGACGATACCCGCAAGCGCATCCTCAAAGCCGTTCAGGATCTCGGCTATCAGCCTTCGGCGACAGCACGGAACCTGAAGCGGGGGCGTCAGGATACACTCGGCATCGTCATTCCGGTCGGGCATGGCAACGGCGCAGACCCGTTTTTGGCCCAATTCATCGATGGCATCGCACGTGCTCTGGATGAGTCCGGTCTCGACCTGCTGGTGACGACAGCCCATTCGCGTGAACACGTGATTGCAACAATGAAGCGCCTGATTGCACGCCGGAAGGTGGACGGCTTCATCGTCACACGGACAGAAGTCGACGATCCGCGGATCGCATACCTGACCGAACAGACTTTCCCCTTTGTCACGCACGGGCGTACGGGTGATCCGACGGGATATGCCTGGTTCGACATCGACAACGAGGCAGCCTTTGCGGACGGTGTCCGCCATCTCTACAGCCTCGGCCATGAACGGATCGGATTTATCGGAGGATCACCGGACCTGAATTTTGCCCGGCAGCGCCGGGACGGCTACAGGCAGGGGCTTGAAGCGCTTGGCGTGCGTCACGATCCCGAGCTGGAGACGCTTCAGGCAATCAACGAGAAGGGCGGGTTCGCCGGGGCTGAAACACTTCTGGCGCACAAGGCACCACCAACCGCGCTCTTGTGTGTGACCGATGCGCTCGCCATCGGTGCGGTTCAGTTCTGCCGCGAAATTGGTCTGAAGGCGGGCTCGGACGTGACCGTCATCGGCTATGACGGCCTGCCGGTCGGCGAATATCTCGATCCGCCGCTGACAACGTTTTCGCAGAGTGCGCAGGAAGCGGGTGGCCGTGTGGCGCGCATGCTGATCGATGTGCTCGACGGCAAGCCGTCCAGAAGCCTGCAGGAACTGGCCAAGGCGAAACTAATCCGGCGTGCCTCGGACGGCGCGCCATCCATGACATCGGCAGCGCTGGCAAATGCGCTCCGTGACCGGCTGAACCAACAGCCACTTTCTGGCAGTAAGGGAGAATGAAATGTTTGGGAGGAGTAAATTCCTTGTCTCGACAATCGCGGGTGTGCTCGCGTTTGGTCTGACGGCGGCTCAAGCCGACACGCTGCGCTTCTGGACGACCGAAGAGCAGCCCGATCGGCTGGCAAAGCAGGAAGAAATGGCTGCGGCCTTCAAGGAAAAGACAGGCATTGAAGTCGAAGTCATTCCGGTCAGCGAGTCCGATTTGGGTACGCGCACGACGGCCGCCTTTGCTGGCGGTGACCTGCCGGACGTCATCTATCATCCGCTTCAATATGCTCTGCCCTGGGCAGAAGCGGGCATTCTGGACACCGAAGCAGCAACGGAAGTTGTCGAAAATCTCGGTACCGGCACCTTCGCGCCGGGTGCTGTCGCCATGGCAGCGGTCGAGGGTGGCATCGCCTCGGTTCCGGTCGATGGCTGGACCCAGATGGTTGTCTATCGCAAGGACCTTTTCGACGAGAACGGCCTTGCTGCACCGGACAGCTACGAGAACATTCTGGCCGCCGTTGAAAAGCTGCACAATCCGCCGGACATGTTCGCATTTGTCGCTGCGACCAAGATCGACGAAGCCTTCATGAGCCAGGTGCTTGAGCACGTCTTGCTGGCCAACGGTGTGACACCTGTGGACGGCAACGGCTTCAAGGCTCTTGATGAAAAGAAGACCATCGAAGCATTGGAGTTCTACAAGGCAATTGCCAAGGCTTCACCTCCCGGTGATCTTTTCTGGAAACAGTCGCGTGAGCTTTATTTTGCCGGCAAAGCTGCGATGATCATCTGGTCACCGTTCATTCTGGACGAACTTGCCGGTCTGCGCGACAGTGCGCCGCCGACCATCACCGACGACCCGACCTCCAAGGAACTGGCTTCCAAGACAGGTATCGTCACCACGCTGAAGGGGCCGTCCAATCCGGATGGAGCCGCCTGGGGTGACGTCCGCTACTTCGGCATCACCAACGATGCCGACACGGAATCTGCGATGCAGTTCGTCGAGTTCTCCCTCGATGACGGCTATATGTCGACCTTGTCGATCGCACCTGAAGGCAAGTTCCCGATCCGCCGCGGTAACGCCGACAATGCCACTGCATTCGTCGACGGCTGGTCGAAACTGCCGGTCGGTGTCGACCGCAAGGCACCGCTGACCGAGCTCTATGATCCGGCAACCATCGAAACGATCGTCGCCGGTCTCGACACTGCCAGCCGCTGGGGTGTCACCGAAGGACAGCTGGCACTCGCGTCCAAGATGATCAACAGCCAGGTGATCAACCGGTACGTCCGTGAGTTCATCGACGATGAGCGCGATGCCGCGGCAACGGTCGCTAAGCTCAACGAAGAACTGGCCAAGATCCAGTAACGTGGCTTGACCCATTGACCTGCCCTTGAAAGGGCAGGTCACCCCCGATTTCCTCAATCAGGACCGGACGAGACGCAGGTCTGCGTCCGGCCCCACTGAACACCCTTCCCGCACACGATGCGGGAGGACAGGGACGGTTTGTCCCGCGCCACCTCGAACCTGAGTGGCCAACGGGCTGAAACGCAGAGCTGGAACCATGAGCGCACAGAACCAACAGACGGAGTCTCTCGGACCGCCGAAGGGCATTGGCCCGATGCAGCGGCGGGAAATGCGGCTTGCCTATCTGATGCTGGCGCCGACCTTCGCCATCATCTTGATGATCGTGGCCGGTCCGCTGCTTGCCAATTTCTGGATCAGTGTGAAGCCTGTGCAGCTCGCTGACCTGCGTCCGCCGACTGTTCTTGTCAACGAGCGGGTGCGCGGACGGCCGGAAGCCGCGGGCGATAGCGCTCAAATCGAGTACCGTCTGCGGAACTCGTCCCAGGACGAGGAAATCCGCGACGTCGTGCTGACCGACAAGATCCCGAATGGTTTCGACGTCACCGCGTTGCCCGACGTCTGCGCGATCAGTGGCACAGACCTGACGTGTGCGATAGGAACCGTTGAGCCGGGCTGGCGGGACAGGCTGAGACTGGAGGGCACGGTGACCGATGCCTTTCTGGCAGCCGACAGACCTGAGCGACAAAGCGAGCCGGTCACAAGCGGCGATGCAGACAACGTCCTGACCAATTTCAACTTCACGCTTGAGAACTTCCAGAGGATCTTCAACGCTGATGAATTCTGGTCGGTTCTGCGCGTCACCTTCTACTACACGATTTTCGGAACGGGCGGCGCGCTGGTGCTCGGTCTTTTCGCCGCGCAATTGCTGCACACGACTTTCGTCGGCAGGGGAATTGTGCGCGGGCTGTTCCTGTTTCCCTATGTCTCGCCGGTAATTGCGGTTGCCTTCACCTGGGTGGTGCTGTTCGACCCGTTTTCGGGAACCGTCAATGCGCTTTTGACCAAGATGGGGGTCGTCGCCGATCCGATCAATTTCTTCGGGCAACGGTCCATCGAGTATTCCCTCTTTGGCATTCCGATGGAGTTTCCGCTGGCACTGACGACCGTGATTGCGTTCGAGGCCTGGCGGTATTTCCCCTTGTCGTTCCTGTTCATTCTGGCCCGCATGCAGTCGATCAACACGGACATGTATGAAGCTGCCGAAATGGATGGTGCGACACCGCTGCAACAGTTCTGGTACCTGTCCCTGCCGCAGCTCATGGGCATCCTGTCCGTGCTGTTCCTGCTCAGGTTCATTTGGACCTTCAACAAGTTCGACGACATCTTCCTGCTGACCGGCGGTAACGCCGGTACCCGGACGCTGACCGTCGATGTCTATGAACAGGGCTTCGCGCTCTCCAATCTCGGCGCAGGTGCCGCGGTGGCCGTCGTCGTCTTTGTCGTCCTGGTCACGTTCGCGACCCTGTTCATCCGCTTCTCACCGAAGGAGGAAGGACTATGAAACCGGGGAGCATCCTTCTTGCCGCCGTCACGGGCCTGATCTGGGGCGTGACCGCAATCGTCGTCGTCGCGGTGGCCCTGACGCTGATCACAGGCGAAGTCGCCCTGCCGCAGGCAACCGTGGCCGGCATCGCGGGTCTGATAAGTGCGCTGATCTATGTCTGGCGACAGTCTTCTGAAACGAATGCAGGTTTTCCGGCCTGGGCGCTTGCGGCCATTGCATTGTTTCTCGTGCTCATGATCGGGTCGTTTGCGTCACCTTTCAGCCTGCCGCTGAGCACCGTGCCGGTGTGGCAAGGCCTTGCCCTGATCCTCTTCGCGTCCGGCGCGACCTGGGCCACCAGCGTCTGCCTGTCGGGTGCACGGCTCGGGGCCATGAGCCGCTACGAACGGGAAGTGATCTATATCCGGATCGCAAAGGGGATCGGTTTCGTCATCTTCTCAATCATCGTGGCGTTGCCGTTCTACGTCATGGTGATGACGTCCCTTAAAAGTCAGCAGACGCTGCTCGCCAATCCGCTCGACCTTTCCATCGACTTTTCCCAGGGGCTTGACGGTCTGTTCCGGTCTTATGTTGAGCTTTTCACCCAGTTCAACTTCGGACGCTATCTGCTGGTTTCGGCTTTCGTCTCGGTTGCCACCGTCGTCCTGACGCTGCTCTTTTCCGTACCCGGAGCCTACGCGGTTTCCCGGTTGCGGTTTCCGGGGCAGGCGTTTCTGGCGCGGTCGGTGCTCCTGATCTACATGGTTCCGGCGATCGTCCTGGTGATCCCGCTTTACGCGGTCTTCTCGCAGCTCGGCTTGCGCAACACGTTGACGGGTCTTCTGATCGTCTATCCGGCGACCACCATTCCCGTCGCTCTCTACATGCTCCAGGGATATTTCCGCGGACTGCCGTCCGAACTGGAAGAAGCGGGCCTGATGGACGGGTTGTCGCGCATCGGCGTAATCCTGAAAATCACGTTGCCGTTGTCACTGCCGGCGCTCGCCTCCGTGTCACTTTACGTCTTCATGATCGCCTGGAACGAGTTCCTGTTCGCCTTCATGTTCCTGGACGACCCGGACATCTTCACGCTCTCGCGTGGTGTCGTGTCCCTGAATTCCTCCGAGGTGCCTCGTCAACACCTCATGGCGGGCGCGGTTATCGCGACCGTGCCCGTCCTCGCCATCTTCCTTTGGTTCGAACGCTTCCTTGTCCAGGGCCTCACGGCCGGCAGTGTGAAGGGATAGAGCAAACTTGAAACGGCCTCGATGGCCAAGGAGATTTCTGTGTCAGCCGCAGAGTTAGATCAAACAGCCCGAACCATACTGATCGAAAACGATCAGGGCGGGTACACGATACCGACAAAGGGTCTTTATCCCTACCAGTGGAATTGGGACTCGGTGTTTGTAGCACTCGGATTTGCCACCTTCGACCAGGACCGCGCCTGGCGGGAAATCGAGATGCTGTTCGAGGGACAATGGCGCGACGGCATGGTGCCGCATATCCTGTTCCGCAAGGACGATCCAAGCTATTTCCCCGGGCCTTCGGTCTGGGGCACCAATGGCGGACCGATCCCAAGTTCCGGCCATTCCCAACCACCCGTTGCGGCAACGGTCATCAGGGATCTTGTCGATGCAGACACCAGCGGGAAGGCAATCGACCGCGCTGCGGCCCTGTTTCCCAACCTCATGGCGTGGCATCGCTGGTTTCTGGCCTATAGGGATCCGGACGGACAGGGTGTCCTGGCGGTGATTCACCCTTGGGAATCGGGACGGGACAACCTGCCTGATTGGGACGACGCACTAAGGGCTGTCGAGGTCAAGGACATTCAGCCCTATGAGCGCAAGGATACGTCCCATGTCGATCCGGCCATGCGCCCGCACAAGGAAGACTACGACCGGTATCTCAGCATCATGGCAGCCTGCCGCAACGTCGGTTGGGATCCGGCAGACGTGGCAAGAACCTGTCCGTTCTTCGTCACCGATCCGGGTATCACCTTCATATTTCTGCGTGCGTGCCGGGATCTTCTGGCGCTTGCCGAACGCCTCGGCAAGGAAAGCGAAGCTGACGAAATCCGCGGCTGGATCGCTCGGATGGAAACCGGTGCGAGATCGATCTGGCATGACGATCTCAAAGCTCATGTCGCGTTCAACAGACGCACTGGAAAACACACAGACGGGATTTCGAGCGCGTCTTTCCTGGCGCCTTATGCAGGTCTTGCAGACGCAACCACCTTGTCTGCACTGCAAGGCCACTTCGACAGGATTGCCGGCAAGGTCCGCTTCATGATGCCGTCCTACGATCCGGATCATCATAGCTACGAGCCTCTCAGATACTGGCGCGGGCCGGTCTGGGCGATGGTCAATTACATGATCGCCCGAGGACTTTCGGAAGCCGGCGATGCCACTCGCGCCGAAAAGCTCAGAAACGACACGGCCGGTCTCGTTCAGACGAGCGGCTTTGCAGAATACTTCAGCCCGGAAACGGGGGCAGGTGCCGGTGGCGGCACATTCTCCTGGACCGCAGCCATCTGGCTGACCTGGGCATCGCCATCACATGCGAAACAAGCAGCTTAAGAAGCCGGAGGACTAGGGACATGGGCGCCATTCAGCTCAACAAGGTCGAAAAATGGTTCGGCGATCTCCAGGTCATCAAGGGCATTGATCTGGATATCCGCGAGGGTGAATTCGTTATTTTCGTCGGGCCTTCCGGCTGCGGAAAATCGACACTGCTCCGCCTGATCTCGGGGCTGGAGGAAACCAGCCGAGGAACGATCGAGATCGACAGCAAGGACGTAACCGCGCTGCCACCGTCCGGGCGCGGGTTGTCGATGGTGTTTCAGTCCTATGCGCTTTATCCGCATATGTCCGTTCGCGAAAATGTCGGCTTTGGCCTGAAAACTGCCGGCGTTCCCAAGGCTGAGATCGACAACAAGGTGAATGCGGCGGCGGAAGTTCTGAAGCTCGACGATTATCTCGACCGGCGGCCGAAGGCGCTTTCCGGAGGGCAGCGTCAGCGCGTGGCCATCGGGCGGGCGATCGTGCGCGAGCCGAGCGCCTTCCTGTTCGATGAGCCGCTGTCGAACCTCGACGCTGCACTGCGCGTTGAAATGCGTTTCGAGGTTGCCCGGCTTCACAAGAGCCTCGGCACGACCATGATTTACGTGACCCACGACCAGGTCGAGGCGATGACGCTCGCCGACAAGATCGTCGTCCTCCAGGCGGGCAGGATCGAGCAGGTCGGATCACCGCGCGAACTCTACGAACGGCCGGATAATCTGTTCGTTGCGCAGTTTATCGGATCGCCGAAAATGAACGTCATGCCGTGTTCGATCGAGGGCGACCAGTTCTCGCTGCAAGGGCATGGCGGCGGCCACTATCCGCATGCAGGTTCGTCACAGCAGCCGGTCAAGCTCGGGATCCGACCGGAGCATATGACCATCGTTGGGGAAGGCGAGGGGCATTGCAGCGGAACTGTGGAGGTCGCCGAATATCTGGGGGCCGATACGTTCCTCTACGTTGCTCTTGATGGGCTGGAGACCATTCTGGTTCGGATCAGCGGTGCGGACACGATCGAGGAGGGTGCTCGGATCGGTCTCAAATTCGACGAAACCCGCATGCACTTCTTCGACGCCGAAGACCGTGCCATCCGGTAAATCGTTGAATTAGGGTCATCGCGGGACGACGTCGACCTTGTGGTCCGTGGTCTGGGTGCCGGAGGTGCGCAGGACGCCTTTCACCGGGGCGACGTCCCCATAGTCGCGGCCGCGCGCCACGACAATGTGGTCCTGGCCAACGCGCAAGGCATTTGTCGGGTCATATTCGATCCAGCCAACCTCGATGCCACACCAGGCGCGCACCCAGGCGTGCATCGCGTCCGCGCCTTCAAGGCGCGGCTGGCCCTCGGGTGGAATGGTTCTCAGGAACCCGCTGACGTAGCCTGCCGGGATGCCAACGCTTCTGAGGCAGGCAATCATGATATGGGTGAAATCCTGACAGACACCGTGGCGGCGTTCGAAAGCTTCGAGCGCGGGCGTGTCGACCGTCGTCGCGTCCGCGTCGAACTCCATGTCTTCGTTCAATGCCCGGCCGATCGTCTCGACTGCGGCGAGCGCGCTGATGCCGGGACTGAGGTGTTCCTGCGCATAAACCGCAAATGCCGGCGCAAGGGGCAACCGCGGCGAGGCGGCCAGAAAGTGCACCGGCTCATCCGGCGCGAGCGACTGGATGCCCGCCAGTTCCCTGGCCAGAACACCGACCGGCGGCGAGATGTCCAGTTCCTCCGGCGTTGCCGTGCGGTCGATCCGGGCCGTTAACTGGAAGGCGAGCTCGCTGTGCGATCTGCGATAGGCAACGTCCGTGACGGCGTTGCCGAAAAAGTCTTTCCGGTCCCTGCGTTCCGTCGGGCCTGGCGACAGCCGGATGCTGGAGGACAGAAGCCGTTGTTCACCCGTTATCGTTGCCGGGACCAGCCGCAGCGCATGCCGTCCCGAGTTTGCCGGGCTGGCGTATTCATATGTAATTTCAAGGCTTACATCATAAAGCACGGCAGCCTCGCGATCCCGGCTCGACGGGGAAGAGCTTGTCTTTATCTGATATAGGCATCTGAGAGCTCCACCGAGAGGAAGGCTATCTGATCCCTGAGATCGCCAAGGGCTTCCGGTGTCAGGGTTTCAGGGGTCGCGACCGCGAGGTTCGTATGAACCTGCAGCACGGCACGGGCAAGATCCGAAAGGTATCCGTTCTGCGACGCCCCGGGAAGCACGGAGATGTGGTCCTTCATATCCGTCAGCTGATACATTACGGCCCGCGGGTTCTGCGGATCCATTGCAAGCAGGTCAAGCACTGTCGCATGGCTGAGCGAGACGGCGTAGCGCCGGCTCATCGACATGGCGCTGTCACCGACTTCAAGCAGCAATTCCAGAGCACCATCTGGGGCATTCGGACCGGTGAAAACGGACAGGAGATCGGCCATCCGGTGTGCCCGTTCCAATGCGCGCCCGATACTTAAGAACCGCCACCCCATGAACCGGTACATGTTTTCGTGGACCAGGCCCGAAAACCCGGTGATCTTGCGCAAAAGCAGGCTCATCGCCCGGGGGACGTCCGCATTCTCCTTCATGACCTGCCGGGCACCGTTTGCCGTCTGGGCAAGATCGTTGAGGGCGAGCCAGCCATCAACTGAAAACCTGTCGCGCACCTTCCCGGCGCTGTTCACCGCCGATTGAAGCATGGCGCACAGTCCGTCGGGAACGGGGATCTCCGGTGCCACGCCGATCTCGTCCAGGTATTCCGCGATTTCAGCCACCAGCGGCGAGTTTGGGTCCGCTGTTTCCATGAGACGGGCATGATAGGCGCGCAGAAGACGAACGGCGCCCTCCGCGCGCTCCACGTATCGACCCAGCCAGAAGAGATTGTCTGCTGCCCGCGACGGCAAAGCCCCTGCCTGTGATTTGAAGAAGGGTGACTCGGTCTGGTGAAGCAGAGTCTCCTTGAACTGCTTGCGCTGGCCTATGATCCAGACGTCCGCTGCGGTTCCTCCCGATTGCATCGCAATCGCGCTTGCGCTCTCGGCCTTGCCGATCCGCGCGAACCCGCCGGACATGACCTCCCAGCCATTTTGCGTGCGTGCCAGAAAGACGCGCAGGCTCATGGGGCGCGGAACAAGGCCCCCTTCGTGATAGGCGGGCGTTGTCGACAACGTGACGGCTTCCTGCGCGACGAGGCTACCCTGTTCCGTGTCGATCCAGCTTTCCAGAATGCCCTTCTGGAATTTGTCGGAATCCTTTCCGATGAAATCGGTCTGCGCCGAAGTAAAGGGCAATGCCGTCGAAAGCGCCGGGCTGAACATCATGGTTTCAGCATGCTCTTTCACATAGGAGCGGGTCGTTTCTTCGCCGCACCACCACGTCGCCACATTTGGGAGCTTGAGGCTGCGCCCGAGGAGATGCTCACATACGCGCGGCAGGAAAGCGAGCAAGGCGCGCGTCTCGAGAATGCCCGTGCCGAGGGCGTTGACCATGGCGACGTTGCCGGAGCGCACGGCTTGAACCATGCCGGGCGTTCCGATCTGCGATTCCTCGTTCAGCTCCACCGGATCGGTCCATGCCGCATCCAACCGGCGCCACAACACGCTGATCGGTTTCAGACCCGCGACCGTGCGCACCATGAGCTGTCCGTTCTCAACGGTCAGGTCTTCACCTTCCAGCAGCATGAACCCGAGATAGCGGGCGATATACGCATGTTCGAAATAAGTGTCGTTGAGCGGGCCGGGTGTCAGGATCGAAACCCGGCTGTCCGGCTCGCCGCGAAGCTCCAGAAGATGATCGCGAAACCGGCGGAAGAAACCGGCAAGCCTGTGCACGTTGGCCTTGGCGAAAAACTCGTTGAAAACGCGGCCTGTCGCGACCCGGTTTTCCAGGGCAAAGCCAGCACCGGACGGGGCCTGGGCGCGGTCTGACAGAACCCACCAGGTTCCGTCCGGTCCCCGGCCGATTTCAAAGGCGAGGAAGTGCAGGAAGTATCCCGAGCTCGGCGTGATGCCGACCAACGGCCGCTGCCACTCGGGACTTTGCGCAATCAGGCTCGCTGGCAGGTAACCTTCAGAGACAAGCTGGTTTTCGCCATAAAGGTCACCGACGACTTTTTCCAGGAGTTCGGCCCTCTGGACGAGACCCTCCGCAATGACCTGCCAGTCGGCTTCACTGATCACGACCGGAATATGGCTGAGCGGCCATTCCCGCTCATGGGCTTCGTTCTGCCCGTATTGGCGGAAGTAGACGCCTGCGTCGTTCAGATACTGGTTGCCTCTGGCGAAGCGGTCGGCGATGTCTTCCGCGCCGAGGGAGGAAAGATGGTCCAGGAAGGGCTGCCAGACCGGGCGGACCTTGCCGTCGGGATCAAGAAGTTCATCCGAAACACCCGGAAACGGGCGGTAGGATTTCAGCAGGTCATAGCCTGCCCGTCCCGTCGATTCCGTTTCATCCAAGCTCATTCACACCAGTCCCAACCATTTATTCCTGCCGCCGAACGCACCTTATATATTCTGAGGCCGACGCAGGTCCAAGGTCAACGGAAACTCAGGATGCGGGCTTTCGGCCTGAGGCTCGTAAAGGCCCGGCGTGTGCCCGTGCGGCTCAAAGCGCGCCAGCCGTCTGGCTTCTGCCTCGTTGCCGTTGACGGGAAAGGTGTCGTAATTGCGCCCGCCGGGATGGGCCACGTGATAGACGCAGCCACCGAGCGCGCGCCCGCTCCACCGGTCGAAAATATCGAATGTGAGCGGCGCGTCGATCGGGTGAACAGGGTGCAGTGCCATCGCCGGCTGCCAGGCCTTGTACCGGACGCCGGCGACGGAAACACCGTTGGTCTCCGTTTTCTGCAGCGGCATGATGCGGCGATTGCACGTAACCGTATAGCGGTCCGGATCGCTGGTCGTGAGCTTGACCTGGAGCCGTTCGGTCGAACTGTCCGTGTAGCGGACGGTGCCGCCGATCGCCCCGGTCTCGCCGAGGACGTGCCAGGGTTCGAGAGCCTGACGCAACTCCAGCTGGACACCTTCGACTTCGATTTCGCCGCAGAACGGAAAGCGGAATTCTGCCTGGGCCTCAAACCATTCCGGTCGCATTGGAAATCCGTGATGTTCCAGATCGCGGAGCACCTCCAGGAAATCGGTCCACACGAAATGCGGCAGCATGAACCGGTCATGGAGAGCGGTGCCCCACCTTGTAAGATTCCCCGAAAGAGGATGCTGCCAGAGCCTGGCGATCAGCGCCCGCAACAACAGCTGCTGCGCCAGGCTCATGCGCGGATCCGGCGGCATTTCGAAGCCTCTGAATTCAACCAGACCCAGCCGTCCCGTCGGGCCGTCGGGCGAATAGAGTTTGTCGATGCAGATCTCGGCGCGGTGGGTGTTGCCGGTCACATCGACCAGGATGTTGCGCAGAAGCCGGTCCACCAGCCACGGGAACGGCGCCGGGCCTTCGCCTGGCCTGCTGATCTGAGAGAGCGCCACTTCGAGTTCATAAAGACCATCGTGGCGTGCTTCGTCGACACGGGGAGCCTGGGATGTCGGGCCAATGAAGAGGCCGGAAAAAAGATAGGAGAGGCTCGGGTGACGTTGCCAGTGAAGGATCAGACTGCGCAGCAGATCCGGGCGCCGCAGGAAGGGACTGTCGAGCGGTGTCGCGCCTCCGACGACGACATGATTGCCGCCACCGGTGCCGGTGTGCTTGCCGTCGATCATGAATTTGTCGGCGCCGAGCCGGGACTGCCGGGCTTCCTCGTAGACGCATTCGGTGATCGACACGCAGTCCTGCCAGCTTGCCGCCGGATGAATATTGACCTCGATGACGCCGGGATCAGGCGCAACACGGATGACGTTCATGCGCGGATCGGTTGGAGGCGGATAGCCTTCGATGTGAACAGGAATTCCGAGATCGTCAGCTGCCGCTTCTGCGACAGAGATCAGTTCGAGATAGTCTTCCAACCGCTCGACGGGGGGCATGAAGACGCACAGTCTGCCGTCTCTCGGTTCCACTGATATGGCTGTTCGAACCGACGCACCGCCGAGTTCGTCGTCGGGGAGCTCCTGTTCCCTGCGATCCTGGCTGGGTCCGTTTGCAGTAAACCTGGCAATGTCCTGAGGCCGGTCTGCGCGTGGTCCGATCGGAAATTCCGGAAGCGGTTCTCTCGGGATCGTTGGATCTTCAATGTTCGTGTAGGGATATTGTGCCGGTGGGACGTAGGGCAAAGATTCAAGCGGAAGACGATATCCGACCGGGCTGTCCCCCGGGACCAGGAAAATGGCATCCCGGCGCAATTTCCATTGCTCGGAACGCCAACGCTTGCCTGTTGATTTCGCTTGCCAGCGCTGGACTGGCAAAACGTAGCCCGCGGGTTTTGTCAGGCCCCTGTCAAAAACGCGGGCAATCCGATGTCGCGCTTCCGCGTCTTCCAGCTTGGAATTCTCCGGTGTGACGTTTTCCGGGAGGTTGCTTTCCTTGACCATCCAGACGGCAGGGTCTTCGTAAGCCGCAACAACAAATTCGGGATCGAGCTCGAGGCGGCTCGCGATCTGCTCCATGAGCGCCTTGGCATTTTCTGCGCCTGTTCCGGTATCGGACCCTTCTTCGGCGATCAGGTCCGGATTGCGCCAGATCGGCTTTTCATCACGCCGCCAGTAAAGCGAAAATGTCCAGCGCGGGAGCGTTTCGCCGGGATACCATTTGCCCTGGCCGTAATGCAGAAAACCGCCGGGCGCGAACCGCTCGCGCAGGCGGCGGATAAGCGTGTCTGCCAGGGTTCGCTTGGTCGGCCCGACCGCGTCGGTGTTCCATTCGTCGGCTTCAAAGTCGTCGATTGACACGAATGTGGGCTCGCCGCCCATCGTAAGCCTGACATCTTCCTGGGAAAGAACCCGGTCGACAGTCTGGCCGAGACTGTTCAAGGCGGCCCAGGATTCTTCGGAGAACGGTTTCGTGATCCTGGGATGTTCCGCAATGCGCGACACCTGCATGTCGAATGCAAAATCGACTTCCGCCTTGCTGGCCATGCCGACAATCGGCGCGGCGTTCGAATAATGCGGGGTTGCTGCCAGAGGTATATGGCTTTCCCCTGTGAGGAGGCCGGATGTCGGGTCCAGGCCGATCCAGCCCGCACCCGGGAGGTAGACCTCTGCCCAGGCATGAAGATCCGTGAAGTCGTGGTCCGTCCCTGAGGGGCCATCCAGCGCCTCCAGATCGGGCTTGAGCTGGATTAGGTAACCGGACACGAAGCGCGCTGCGAAACCCAGGTGCCTCAGGGCTTGAACAAGAAGCCAGCTGGAGTCGCGGCAGGACCCTGTGCCCCTTTCAAAGGTTTCTTCCGGCGTCTGGACGCCGGGTTCCATGCGGATCACATAACCGACTTCCTTCGATACCTTGCTGTTCAGCGCAACGATGAAGTCGATGGTGCGGAGTTTGTCTTTTGGAACGGACGCAAGAAAAGCCTTGAGATGCTCTCCGGGCGGTTCCGTCCGCCTGTAGATCTGAAGATCCTCGCGAAGGTCTTCCGGGTAGTCGAACGGCCATTCCTCCGCACTTTCCTCGACGAAGAAATCGAACGGATTATAGACCGTCATGTCCGCGGTCAGGTCGACTTCGATCTTGAATTCGCGAACGGGTTCGGGAAAGACGAAGCGTGCGAGCCAGTTGCCGTAAGGGTCCTGCTGATGATTGACGAAGTGGTCCGTCGGCGAAACCTTCAAGGAATGTGACAAGACGCGCGTCCGGCTGTGCGGGGCGGGACGCAACCTGATGATCTGAGGGCTGAGCGTGACCGGCCTGTCATACTGGTAGTGGGTCAGATGATAAATGCTTGCTCTGATAGACATTATTCCGTGACCCTGCTTCCGATTGGTTTCGTTTGCCTACGTTTTCACAAAACGCAGCCAGGCACCACGTCAATCTGTAGGCAATCAGATGGCCGGTCCGCAAGGTTTGCCTTTGTGCGCATTACGCCGCTTGAGGGTGACGCAAGGGCAAAACAAGTGCGCTCTTTAAAGTAGAGTTTCAGGTTGTATTTACCGTTGCGGCACACTGTGCTGGACGAAGTGTCCAGGTCCGTGAATATGTGTGCGTAAGTCGTTTCCGACGCCGTTGGATCGATACTTTGTCGTTAGAGTTGGGGCAGAACCCCGGTCTTGAAGCGGGACGTGTTAAGAAGGAAAATAATGGCGGTTCGATTTCTCTGCTTCTGCTTTTTCTGGACACTTGCCTACACCGTTCATGCCGCAGACTTCCGGGTGACTTTCATCAATCCGGGGGGCAGCGACGGATTTTGGGGCGAGGTTTCCAAGACAATGTCTGCGGCTGCCGCCGATCTGAACATCGAACTTGAGATTCTGAACGCTGACCGGCAGCCCTACGGGATGGAAACGCAGCTTCAACAGCGCCTGGATCGGGGCGATCTTCCGGATTACTTCGTGCTGGTAAATGAATATCAGGCAGGTGGCCGTTTGCTGCAGTTGCTTGATGGGACACCGAGCAAAGTTCTTTTCCTCCTCAACAACCTGACGCGGAAACAACAAGACATCCTGGAGATGCGCAGGATCGACCTGCGCAAGATCGTCGCTTCCATCGTGCCGGACAACGAGACCGCGGGCTACCAGATGGCTCTGTCGCTGTTTGAAGCGGCGCGTGCCTTGCATCCTCATCACGACAAGATCCGACTTCTGGCGTTGACTGGGGACACATCTACACCGGCCGCGCTGTTGCGCGAGACAGGGATGCAGCGAGCCGTTGCGGACAATCCGGATGTGGACCTGGTCCATGCCATTCCTGTGAACTGGAACGAAGATCTTGCCTATAGGCGAGCCAAAGATGTTCTGGAGCGCACGCCTGTGCATGCTGTCTGGGGCGCAAACGATGCAATTGCCTTCGGTGCCCGCAGAGCCGCGGCAGAAACTGGTCTGGCAGTTGGCGATGACGTTGTTTTTGCAGGCCTTAACTGGTCAAAGCGCGCCATGAACGCTGTCCAGAGAAAGGAAATGACCATGTCGCACGGTGGTCACTTTTTTGCCGGCGCCTGGGCGATCGTGTTGTTGCGGGATCATTTTTTCCGGGTCTCGAAAGGTGAAGTCCATGTGGATGTGCGTTTTAAAATGTCGCCCATCACGCTTGAAAACGTGGAGCTTTATTTGGAGAGCCTTGGGGACGGTAACTGGGACAAGATCGACTACAGCCAGTTTTGCAAAACCCGGACCGGGCGCAGCAATTATGACTTTTCTGCTGAAGCCATTTTGAATGCGGCTGGCGCGCAGCGGTAGGATTTCCGTATAAACAGATGAAAGTTCAATCTCCGGCATCGCGCGGCTTCAACATGTTTGAACGCGCCGGCAATGCCTCGAAGGAGCGTGTCATGACCAGGAACAGCGACGGTGACAAACCCTATAATCCGCAGGATGAAGGAGCGGAAATGGGTTTCTCCGACAAGATGTCCTACGGAGACTATCTTGGATTGCCGCAGATCCTGTCGGCGCAAAAGGCACTGTCCGACGCCCCAGACGAGCTTCTCTTCATCATCCAGCACCAGACATCCGAGTTGTGGATGAAGCTGATGCTGCACGAGCTCTACGCTGCGCGCGACGCAATCGCCAACGATCAATTGCCTGAAGCCATGAAACTGCTTGCCAGGGTCAGCCGGATCATGGAGCAGCTTAATTCTGCCTGGGACGTGCTGCGCACCATGACACCAAGCGACTATACCCGTTTCCGGGACGCGCTCGGACAGTCGTCCGGGTTCCAGTCTCTGCAATATCGGCTGATCGAATATGTGCTGGGCAACCGCAATCTTGCGATGACGAAGCCACATGAACACGATCTCGACAGCGCTGCGCTGTTGGAAGCGGAACTGGAACAGCCGAGCCTTTACCAGGTCGTGCTGGAGTTCGCGCGGCGGCGTGGCTTCCACGTTCCTGAAGAGGTGACGACCGTCCCGGCGTCCCGCCCGCATCAGGCAAGTGATGAAATTCGGGACGTGTGGCACACGGTCTATCAGGATCCTAGCAGCCACTGGGCGCTTTATGAGGTCGGTGAAAAGCTGGTCGATCTGGAGGATTACTTCCGGCGCTGGCGCTTCAATCATGTCACCACCGTCGAGCGCGTGATCGGCTTCAAGCGCGGCACTGGCGGAACAGGCGGCGTGTCGTACCTGAAACGGATGCTTGAGGTCGAATTGTTTCCTGAGCTCTGGCGCGTCAGGACGGTGCTCTAGCGAACGGAACCTTTGTCGTGTGACCCCATCGGTTGCTTTCCCGGACTGCTCTGGTCAGGCAATCCGTCTCTGCATCATGTGGATTCCGTGTTTTTTGCAGTGCATCATTGGTCCGCCAAATTTCGTTTGCACTGCAAAACGAAGCTGAAATGAAGCATTGAGGCGATAAAATCGAAAGACCCGAAACCTAATTTTGCGCTATGTGAAATGTCAAATTTGTGCCACACTGTGAATCTCAGGCGCTAAGTATACGATCAATTCGTTGCCTTTGTTGTTTGATGGTATTGCATTTAAATGAATAAAATCAATAATTTAAATAACCCTGACGAAGAAACTCATATCTACTAAAAAATTAGTTTGACATCGTGGCGATGCTGTGACCATGTATGTTCAGCCGGTTAAACACGGCTCTTATACTCACATGGGAGGAGATGCAGATGCGAAAGTATCTACTCTCCGCAGTTGCAGCCGGTGCTGTACTTGCGGGAGCAGGGTCCGCTTTTGCCGACGAAGCAGCGGCGAAGAAATGGATCGACCAGGAATTCCAGCCATCCGTGCTGACCAAGGACGAGCAGCTTGCAGAGATGCAATGGTTCATCCAGGCGGCACAGCCGTTCGACGGCATGGAAATCAACGTCCTGTCCGAAGGCATTCCGACGCACTCCTACGAGTCGGAAGTTCTGGCAAAGGCGTTTGAAGAAATCACGGGTATCAAGGTCAATCACCAGATCCTGGGCGAAGGTGAAGTCGTTCAGGCGGTTCAGACCCAGATGCAGACCGGCCGGAACCTCTATGACGCCTATGTCAACGATTCCGACCTGATCGGCACCCATTCCCGCCTCCAGCTGGCTTACAACCTGACCGACTGGATGGAAGGCGCAGGCAAGGACGTGACCAACCCGGGTCTTGATCTTGACGACTTCATGGGCACCCAGTTCACGACCGGTCCGGACGGCGACCTTTATCAGTTGCCCGATCAGCAATTTGCGAACCTCTACTGGTTCCGCAAGGACTGGTTCGACCGCGAAGACCTGCAAAAGGCCTTCAAGGACAAGTACGGCTATGACCTGGGTGTTCCGGTCAACTGGTCGGCTTACGAAGACATTGCCGAGTTCTTCTCCAACGATGTCAAGGAAATCGACGGCGTAACCATCTACGGCCACATGGACTACGGCAAGCGTGCCCCGGACCTTGGCTGGCGCATGACCGATGCATGGCTGTCCATGGCAGGTGCCGGCGACAAGGGTGAGCCGAACGGCATCCCGGTCGACGAGTGGGGCATCCGCATGGAAGAAGGCACCTGTAACCCGGTGGGCGCGTCCGTCTCCCGTGGTGGTGCCGCAAACGGCCCGGCTGCGGTCTACGCGATCCGCAAGTGGGACGAATGGCTGCGCAACTATGCACCTCCGGGCGCTGCCAGCTTCGACTTCTACCAGTCTCTGCCGGCGCTTAGCCAGGGCAACGTTGCTCAGCAGATCTTCTGGTACACGGCGTTCACCGCGGACATGGTGAAACCGAAGTCAGAAGGCAACAACACGGTCGATGATGAGGGCAATCCGCTGTGGCGGATGGCGCCGAGCCCGCATGGTCCCTACTGGGAAGAAGGCCAGAAGGTCGGATATCAGGACGTGGGTTCCTGGACGATCCTGAAGTCCACTCCGGAAGACCGCGCCAAAGCTGCCTGGCTCTATGCCCAGTTCGTCGTCTCCAAGACTGTCGATACCAAGAAGAGCCAGGTTGGTCTGACCTTCATCCGCGACAGTACCGTGAACCACGAGTCCTTCACCGAGCGCGCACCCAAGCTCGGCGGCCTGGTCGAGTTCTACCGCTCGCCTGACCGTGTTGCCTGGTCCCCGACCGGCGTCAACGTTCCGGACTATCCGAAGCTGGCGCAGATCTGGTGGCAGCAGATCGGTGACGTGAACTCCGGTGCGTTCACGCCGCAAGAGGCCATGGACCGCCTCGCGGAAGAAATGGACATCGTCATGGCCCGCATGCAGCAGGCTGACGAGCGCGCCAATGTCTATGGTGGCTGTGGCCCGCGCCTGAACGAGCCGCAAGACGCCGCGTTCTGGCTGGAAAAGCCGGGTGCACCCAAGGCCAAGCTCGAAAACGAGAAGCCGCAGGGCCAGACCGTCAACTACGACGAGTTGGTGAAACGCTGGTCCCAAAACTAAGGTTTGGTATCTACCAAACCTGAACCGGACCGGGGCATTGCCCCGGTCCATCTCCGATCCGAAAGTGACGGGCGGCGACCCCTTGAGTCTGCCGAATAGACCCGGTCCGGACGCGGGCAGATCATATGTCTCTTGAACTTAAAAACATCAGCAAACGTGTGCAGGGCATAACTCATGTCAAGGACACGACCCTGACCCTGCAACCAGGCCACTTCAACGTTCTCCTTGGAGAAACGGGTGCAGGCAAAACCTCGCTGATCAAGCTGATGGCCGGCCTCGACAGCCTCGCTTCAGGCCAGATTATCCTGAATGGCAAGGACGTCTCAAAGCTGTCTGCGCAAAAGCGCAACATCAGCCTCGTGCACCAGTTCTTCGTCAACTACCCGCACATGTCGGTCTTCGATAACATTGCCTCGCCGCTCAAGATCGCCGGTATCGCGAAATCCGAAATTGCGGGACGGGTGGAAGAGGCAGCGGACCTCATGAAGCTGAAACCCTATCTCGGCCGTAAGCCGCATGAACTTTCCGGCGGCCAGCAGCAGCGCACTGCACTGGCGCGCGCAATTGTCAAGGAAAGCGACGCTGTGTTTCTCGACGAACCGCTCGCCAACCTGGACTACAAGCTCCGCGAAGAGTTGCGTGACCAGCTGCCGGATCTCTTTGCAGGCCGCGGTGCGGTCGTTGTTTATGCCACCTCCGAACCCGAAGAAGCGCTTCTGCTAGGTGGGCATACGGCTCTGATGACAGACGGTAACGTCGTCCAGTATGGCGCGACTGCGGAGATCTACCGCAAGCCGAAGGATCTGGACGCCGCGAAGGTCTTCTCAAACCCGCCGATCAATGTCGCACCGGTGACGAAGCAGGGCGACATGGTGATCCTGACCGAAGATATCCGCTGGCAGGCTTCCGAAAGTGTCGCCGGTCTCAAGGATGGGCCCTATACGCTTGCGATCCGGCCCAATCACGTGATGCCGGTGGAAACGGCCGCTCATTCGGTCCGTCTTGAAGGGCATGTGCAGGTCACCGAGCTCAGCGGTTCGGAAAGCAGTGCCCATTTCGATCTGCACGGGCATTCCTGGGTGTCGCTGTCGCCCGGTGTTCATCCCTATTTCGTTGGCGAGGTCCACGCGTTTTATCTGGACCCGAGCCATTGTTTCTTCTTCGCGCCTGACGGCGAGCTGGTCGCCTGAGGAGGGACATCATGGCACAAATAACCCTTTCCAACCTGCGTCACAGCTACAGTCCCGACCCGAAGGACGACGCGGACTATGCGCTCAAGAAAATCGACCTGACCTGGGAAGATGGAGGCGCCTATGCGCTTCTCGGCCCGTCCGGTTGCGGCAAGTCCACGCTCTTGAACATCATCTCGGGGCTGCTGGTTCCCTCCGAAGGCAGGATCCTGTTCGATGATCAGGATGTGACGGATCTGCCTCCGGCAAAACGCAACATCGCGCAGGTGTTCCAGTTCCCGGTCATCTACGACACCATGACGGTCTACGACAATCTGGCGTTCCCGCTGCGAAATCGCGGCCGGGACGAAGAGACGGTCAAAAACCGGGTGATGGCGATCGCCGAAATGCTCGAAGTCACCGACATGTTGCGGACGCGGGCAGCGAACCTGTCTCCCGACAACAAGCAGAAGATCTCCATGGGCCGTGGCCTTGTGCGTCAGGACGTCAACGTCGTCATGTTCGACGAGCCGCTGACCGTGATCGATCCTCATCTGAAATGGAAGCTGCGATCCAAGCTGAAGGAACTTCACCAGCGGGTGAAGGCCACCATGATTTACGTGACCCACGATCAGACCGAGGCGCTGACATTTGCCGACCAGGTCGTGGTGATGCAGGACGGGGAGATCGTCCAGATCGGCACGCCGGTGGAACTGTTCGAGCGTCCGGCACACACCTTCGTCGGACATTTCATCGGCTCGCCCGGCATGAATGTGCTGCCCTGCGACGTCAAGGACGGCGGTGCGTTCTTCGGCGGCGACCTGATCAACCTTGAGGGGCCGCTGAACAACGTCGGCAACGGCAAGGCGGAGATCGGGATCAGACCCGAATTCGTCGGGGTGTCATCCAACGGCCACGGCCTTTCCGCGCACGTCCGCAAGGTCGCTGACATCGGGCGCCACAAGGTGGTCGAGGCAATCGCGCATGACAAGCGCATTCACGCGATCCTGGAAGGTGAGGCGCCGAACGCCGGCGACCAGGTAAGCCTTGAATTCAAGCAATCGCAGACCCGGCTTTACAAAGACGGCTGGCTGGCAAGCACGCCAGGGGAGGGTGTCCAGTGAAGACCCAGAATCAACGCGCCTGGCTGTTCGTGACGCCAGTGCTTCTCCTGGTCGCGTTCAACGCGCTGATACCGATGATGACCGTGGTCAACTATTCGGTTCAGGAAACCTTCGGCGACAACCTGTTCTTCTGGCAGGGGCTCGACTGGTTCGCGCAGGTGCTGAAGTCGGAGCGCTTCCACAATGCCCTCGGGCGCCAGTTCCTGTTCACATTCCTGATCCTGATCATCGAGGTTCCACTCGGGATCGCGATCGCGCTGGCCATGCCGCGCAAGGGGCCCTGGGTGCCGTTCTGTCTGGTGACGATGGCGCTGCCGATGCTGATCCCGTGGAACGTGGTCGGTGCGATGTGGAACATCTTCACATTGCCGGACATCGGCCTGCTCGGCTACTTCATGAACCATACGCTGGGCCTTTCCTATGACATGACCCAGGATCCGGTTGCCGCATGGGTGACGATTATCGTCATGGATGTCTGGCACTGGACGTCGCTGGTGGTGCTGCTTGCCTATGCCGGGCTGGTGTCGATCCCGAATGCCTATTACCAGGCTGCGGAAATCGACGGTGCCTCCAACTGGGCGGTGTTCCGCTTCATCCAGCTGCCGAAGATGAAGACGGTGCTGACCATCGCCATTCTGCTGAGGTTCATGGACAGCTTCAACATCTACACCGAGCCATTCGTCCTGACTGGTGGCGGACCGGGCAATTCGACCACGTTGCTTTCCATCGACCTGGTGAAGATTGCTCTCGGTCAGTTCGACCTCGGCCCGGCGGCCGCCATGTCCCTCATCTACTTCGCCATCACGCTGCTGGCCTCCTGGCTGTTCTACACGCTGATGACGATGAACGATAACAAGTCCTGAGGAGAACCGTCATGAGATTGAAAAGTCTGGTTCCCGCGCTCTACATTCTCTTCCTGATGCTGCCGATCTACTGGCTCGTCGCGATGAGTTTCAAAACCACCAATGAGATCCTGGCCGGGTTCTCCCTGTTCCCGCAAACCTGGACCTTCGACAACTATATCGAGATCCTGACCGACCCGACCTGGTACTGGGGCTATATCAACTCGATCATCTACGTGACCATGAACACAGTGATCTCGGTTCTGGTGGCGCTGCCGGCGGCCTATGCCTTTTCCCGGTATTCCTTTGTCGGCGACAAGCATCTGTTCTTCTGGCTCTTGACCAATCGGATGGCGCCTGCTGCCGTGTTCGCGTTGCCGTTCTTTCAGCTTTATTCGGCGGTCGGACTGTTCGACACGCATATTGCCGTCGCGCTCGCGCATTGCCTGTTCAACATTCCGCTGGCTGTCTGGATCCTGGAAGGTTTCATGTCGGGGGTGCCCAAGGAACTGGACGAAACCGCTTATGTGGACGGCTATTCCTTCCCGCGTTTCTTCGCGACCATCTTTCTGCCTGCCATCAAGTCAGGCGTCGGTGTCGCCGCCTTTTTCTGCTTCATGTTTTCATGGGTGGAGATGCTGCTTTCCAAGACGCTGACAGCCGTTGAGGCGAAACCAATTGCCGCCGTGATGACCCGAACCGCTTCCTCCGCGGGTTATGAACTCGGGTTATTGGCGGCCGCCGGGACCCTGACTATCATTCCCGGCGCCATCGTCATCTATTTCGTGCGCAATTACATTGCCAAGGGCTTTGCCCTGGGGAGGGTATGATGCTGGGCTGGATGGCATGGACCTGGCCGACGGCGCTATTGTTCGTCGGCATTTTCTCCGCGATAGGCTTCCTGACTGTGCTGGAAATCAAGTTTCCGGGAGGACATGCCCGCAAGGGTGTGCTCGGGCTGGAAACAACGCGCGGCGATCGGCTGTTCATCACCCTTTTGGGCACCGCTTACATCTTCCTGGCCTGGCTCGGGCTGATGGGTGAACCGTTGTGGTGGCCACTGGCGCTCAGTATCGCCTGGGGGACGTTCTGTTTCTGGAAGGTGTGAGGCGGACGGGACGCGACAGCAAAACGGTGTCGTCCCGGACCTGATCCGGGACCCGGAATGGAGATGGAGTGACAAGGCCCCGGATCTTCACTGCGTTCCGTGCGGGGCAGCAAATGACAAAGTTGACAAGGAACTGAAAATCGTCGGGACCGACTAAAACAATAGTATTTTGGCACCCGATCGTGCATGAATAGGTGTCAGGGGCGTGCAATCATAAATTCCACCGGAGTTTTCGGGGGCACGGCCTGAGCCACATCCATACCGCAGGCGGCACAGGGCTGTAATGAGAAAGCGTAAAAGCAACGAGTTTCTGACTGAAGTCGAACTTGAGTTCATGACCGAACTCTGGAAACTCGGCGAAGGCTCTGTGCGGGATATCCTGGCATCGCTACCGTCCGATCGGCAGCTTGCCTATACCTCGTGCGCCACCATCATGCGGATCCTGGATGAAAAAGGCTTCGTGGACAGCCGGAAAGAAGGCAAAACATTCATCTATACCCCCCGGCTGACCAAAGATGCCTACCAGTCCCGTTCTCTGAGAAACCTGTCTGAAAAACTGTTCGACGGCACGCCGACGTCACTCGTGGCCCGGCTCGTTGACGAATATGAACTCTCTGAGAACGACCTGGAGGAAATGAGAGCGTTGCTGGACAGGAGGAGGACAGATGACGCTACTTAACCAGATCTTCGACATTTATGTCGATCTCAACATTACGCTGGCCTTGACGGCCATCATCTGGCTTGCCGCCAAGTTGGCCTTGAACCGGTTCGGTAGAAAACTGGCTTTCAACTATCAGCTTGCCATTTTGAATGGACTGTTCGCGGTCATGGTGCTGTCGCCGCTTGCGGTGGCGGTCTACCAACATATGCAGGTCGCGAACGTTGTCCCGGTTGCCGGGACGGTCAACCTTGCCGACTATGCCGTCTCTCAATATCTGCGCGGCGGCATCGCAATCCCGGCAGAGGATTTCCAATCCCTTCTCGGGCTTCGAAGCCGGGTGACGGAGAGCATTCTTACGTTTGCTCCCGGTGTCGGGATGGCGATCGACCTGTTCCTGCTCGCAGGCTTTGCCTATTTCTCGGCGCGGCTCGCGATCAGCGTCATGCGGCTGAGGCGCATGCTGTCGGGGTGCCACAAATGGCGCAGGTCGGGGCGTGTTAGTCTGCTCCTGTCGGACCGGGCTCTCGTTCCGTTTTCAGCGCGAGGGATTTACCGCCACTACGTCGTTCTTCCGTCCGACCTTCTGGCCAGTCCTGAAGATATGAAGCTCGTTCTCAAACATGAGCTGCAGCATGTGCGCCAGGGCGATGTGACCTGGGAAATAGGGCTGGAACTTCTGCGGCCGCTGTTCTTCTGGAACCCGTTTTTCTACGTCTGGAAATCCGAGGTGGAGCGGCTGCGCGAGCTGGCCTGCGACCAGAAGGTGACCGAAGAAGCCGGTGTGGACCTGAAGTCCTACTGCATGTGTCTCCTGCGTGCTGCGCAAGCGGGCTTTAGAAAAAGAGAGCTTCTCAAAGCCAAGGATCGCGTCGGCAATGTTGCAGCCGTTGCGCTCATCGAAGTTCAGGATCGGGTCTTGCGCAGATCGCCTGCCCAGAAGCTGCGCCGACGGGTCGAAGCCCTTCTCGAAAGGGACCGGTTGCGTCCGCACTGGAGCTTTGTCTGTCTGGCCGTCCTGCCGATGATCGCGATCGTGTTCTTGTCTGCGCTTTCGATCCAGAAGCCGGCGGACTGGAGCCAAGACCGGATCATGCTGTCGACGATCATCAATCTCGACCGTATGGACCGATCGACACCGACATTCGGACAGCGCCCGTTGCGCTGAAACAGACAGCGGCTTCCAAGCCGGTAGGCCGGGCGGTTGCCGCCCGGCGCGTGTGTGCTGGGACTATCGCTCATCGATCCACAAGCTCAAGCTTGCTTCGCCGCGCCGCGCGCCGTTTCGGCGAGTGATGTCGTTGCGCGTCCGCAAACAGTGTCCATCTGTGATTTATGATCAACCACCTGCCTGATTTCAGAATAGTTGATATTGCTCAAAGACGATCCGCGTCAGTTTTGGGAGCGTGTAGCAGCTAAGAAATTTCACGTCCTTGTTGCGGAACCTCTTCATCATGTGCTGCAATTCAGGAAGGCCTCAAATCGATTTAGTGCATCGCTTGCGGCCGAGACAGATCGGAGAGGAGATGCGCCATGGATAATGGTCAGAACGGATCGAACGGCGTTGCCAGTCCGGTCTGCAATGTGGCTCCCGTACCCGAAGCTGAGATTGCTGCGATCTGCGCCACGCACGGAAACGATCAGCACCGCATGCTCGATATTCTGCGGGAGGTGCAGGACCGTTACCGGTGCATAGCACCGTCCACCATGGACATGATTGCAGCGGAAACCGGGCTGACCCGGATCGAAGTGGAAGGCGTTGCCAGCTTCTATTCCTTTCTGTCGCTGACACCGAAGGGCAGGATCACCATTCGTTTTTGCGACGACATCGTCGACCGGTATTGCGGCCTGAAAGATGTGGTTGAAGCCTTTGAGGACGTGCTCGGGATCAAGACCGGAGAAACAAGTCCGGACGGTGAATTCTCGCTGGAATACACACCCTGCATCGGCATGTGCGACCAGGCGCCTGCCGTCATGATCAACGATGTCATAGTGACCGGTCTGACTGTTGAAACAGCACAATCCACTGCCGAGGCACTCAAGCAAGGGACGTCTCCGGAACAGCTTGTCAGCGACCGCTTCAAGGATCTGACGCCGCATGAGCGCGCCTTGCGCATGGTCGAAAACAATATCCGCCATGCGGGAGAAGTTCTGCTTGGCCCGGTTCCCGAAGATGCCGGGCTGAACAAGGCCGCTGCGATGACGCCAACCCAGATCATCACAGCGGTTGAGGAAAGCGGTCTTCGCGGATGCGGCGGGGCGGGCTTCACGACGGGCCGCAAATGGCGTTTTGCCGCCAGCGAGCGGGCTGAAAAGCACTATGTCATCTGCAACGCGGACGAAGGAGAACCGGGCACATTCAAGGACCGGGTTCTGCTCACGGAACGTCCGCATCTTTTGATCGAGGGCATGACGATTGCGGCAAGAGCCGTCGGTGCTCGTCACGGCATCCTCTACCTGCGCGGCGAATACGTATACCTGCGCGAACTTCTGGAGCAGGTGCTCGAAGAGCGCAGGCGGCGCAATCTTCTCGGCAAGGCGATTTTAGGGATCAAGAACTTCGACTTCGATATCCGCCTGCAACTGGGCGCGGGCGCCTATATTTGCGGCGAGGAGGGAGCTCTCATCAGTTCCTGCGAAGGCCTGCCGGGCGAACCCAAGACGCGCCCGCCGTTCCCTGTCAATCGGGGGTATCTCGGCTATCCGACAGTGGTCAACAACGTCGAAACCTTCTGCCATGCCGCGCGCATTCTCGATAAGGGCGCCAAATGGTTCCACGATATGGGAACCGAAGGCTCGCACGGAACCAAGCTCTTTTCGGTCTGCGGCGATTGCCTGAACCCGGGCATTTATGAACTGCCTTACGGCCACAGCGTCTGGGAGCTTCTGGAGATGGTCGGCGGCGGCGACGCTGCCGCTGTCCAGGTTGGGGGCCCAAGCGGCACGATGATTGCCCGCGACAGCTTCCACCGCAAACTGACTTTTGATGACCTGGCAACCGGGGGTGCCATTATCGTCTTCAATGGTGATCGCAACATCCTGGAGATTGTCGAATACTACATGTCCTTTTTCGTGCATGAGAGCTGCGGCTACTGCACGCCTTGCAGGGTCGGCAATGTGTTCCTGCAAAAGGCCATTCAGAAGTTCCGCAAGGGTCTCGCGAACCCGGAAGACGTCGACTATCTGAAGGACCTGTCGGCGACGATCATCGAGACCAGCCGGTGCGGTCTTGGCATGACGTCGCCGAACCCGATCCTGACGACCCTGCAAAACTTTCCGCTGGTCTACTCGGTGGTCACGAAACCGAACAAGGACCGCATCCGCGACACGTTCGACATTCAGTCGGCCATTGATGGCGCCCGCAAGATCGCCAAGCGCCGCTCCTACATCTTCGACAAGGATTTCACGCAATGAGCGGGACGAAGAAGGAAACGGGCTTTGCCTTCACGATCGACGGCATTGAAGTGACGGCCTATGCCGGCCAGACGATCATGGAAGCCGCCGACGAAGCGGGCGTTTACATTCCGCGCCTGTGCGACCATCAGGGACTGCGCCATCAGGGAAGCTGCCGTGTGTGCACGGTCAAGGCCGGTGGGCGCAGTGTCGCTGCCTGCACCCAGCCGGCAGCTCCGGGGCAGTCGGTGGAAAACGAAACGCCACATCTGAACAAGATGCGCCGGGATCTGGTCGAGATGCTGTTTCACGAAGGCAATCACCTGTGCCCGATCTGCGAAGCCAGCGGCAATTGCGAATTGCAGGCAATGGCCTACCGGCTCGACATGACGGAAACGACCAGGTTCCCCTATCTGGAACCTTGCCGGGCTCTTGATGCCTCTCATCCGGATATTGCGCTCGACACCAACCGCTGCATCAGTTGCGGACGCTGCATCCGTGCATCGCAGGATGTCGACGGCAAGGGTGTCTTCGGCTATGTCGGCCGCGGCATTCACCGGCGTGTCGCCGTCAATGGCGAGGATCTTACCGATACCGATGCCGAGGTCACCGATCACGCCATCTCCAGCGAAGTCTGCCCGGTTGGCTGCATCATCCGCAAACGTGTCGGCTTCGTCACGCCAATCGGTGAACGTGAGTTCGACAAGGGCCTTATCGGTCACGAAATCGAGGAGAAGCGCAAATGAGCGAGCTCCCGAAGGCTCGGATCGCAACAGCGTCTCTCGCCGGTTGCTTTGGCTGCCATATGGCGATCCTCGATATCGATGAGCGGCTGATCGAACTGATGAAACTGGTTGATGTCGATCGCTCGCCGCTGACCGACAAGAAGCGTTTCACCGAACGGTGCGATATCGGCATCATCGAAGGCGGGTGTTGCAACGAGGAAAACGTGCATGTGTTGCAGGACTTCCGGCGCAATTGCGATGTTCTGATCGCGCTCGGGCAATGCGCAATCATGGGCGGGCTGCCGGCAATGCGGAACGCGATCATGCATTCCGATGCGCCGCTACGCGAATGTCTGGACGAAGCCTATATCACCGGCCGCTACATCCGGAACACGACGCACAATGTGCCCAATGATCCGGCGCTGCCACTGCTTCTGGATGAAGTCTATCCGTGCAGCCAGGTGGTTGAGATCGACTATCAGATACCGGGCTGTGCGCCGAGCGGCGACATCATCTTCGATACGTTGGCCAAGCTTTTGACCGGCAAGTTCCGAGGGTTTGAGCCCGAGATGATCAAGTTTGACTAAGGGGACGAGGCTCTGAAATGACCGAACCCAGAATGATCGAAATTTCGCCTGTTACCCGCGTGGAGGGACACGGCAAGGTCACGATCCATCTCGATGGCGAAAACCGGGTCGAGGAAGCCCGGTTGCACATTGTCGAGTTCCGTGGATTCGAACGCTTCATCCGGGGCCGATTGATGTGGGAAGTTCCCGTCATCGTGCAAAGGCTCTGCGGCATTTGCCCGGTCAGTCATCACCTTGCCGCTGCCAAGGCGATGGACATGATTGCAGGTGTCGACCAGCTGACGCCCACTGCAGAAAAAATGCGGCGTCTGATGCATTACGGCCAGGTGATGCAGAGCCACGTCCTGCATTTCTTTCATCTGGCAGCGCCCGATCTTCTGTTCGGTTTCGGGGCGCCGGCGGAAAAGCGCAACATCTTCGAGGTGATCAAGGAGCAGCCGGAGCTCGGCAAACGCGCCGTGCTGATGCGCAAATACGGCCAGGAAATCATCGAAGCCACCGCCGGTAAGAAGATCCACGGGACCGGCGCCATTCCCGGCGGCATCAACGCCAATCTTTCCATTGAGCGGCGAGACCACTTTCTGGCGACAATCGACGAGATGATTGGCTGGGCAGAGGACTCGGTCCGGCTCGCGCGGGACTACACGCTCGAACATGAAGAGATTGTCGCTGATTTCGGGTCGTTCCCGTCCAACTACATGTCCATCGTCCGCGAGGGTGATGGCGCGCTGGACCTCTATCATGGAAACCTGAGAGCTTTGAACGCAGAAGGCGGCATCATTTTCGACCAGGAACCCTATACGCGCTACCACGACCTTCTCGTCGAGGATGTCCGGTCCTGGTCCTACATGAAATTTCCTTTCATCACGGATCTCGGGCCCGAAGCCGGCTGGTACCGCGTCGGTCCGCTGGCACGCATGAATACGGCAAGCTTTATCGACACGCCGCTAGCCGAGGCGGCCCACAAGGAACTCAAGGCAGTCACGGGCGGCTCGCCGAACAACTCGACGCTCGCCAATCACTGGGCGCGCATGATCGAGGTTCTGCACTGTGTCGAGAAGATCCGCGAGTTGTTGCACGACCCGGACTTGCAGGGAACGGACCTCCTTGCGAATGGAGACCGGCGGGAAGAGGGCATCGGGGTGATCGAAGCCCCGCGCGGCAATCTCATTCATCATTACCAGGTCGATGAGCACGACCAGGTGACTTACTGCAACCTGATTGTGTCGACGACCCACAACAACGAAGGCATGAACCGGGCAGTCAAGGATGTTGCGGTCAAGCATCTGTCCGGCCAGGAGCAGATTACGGAAGGCATGCTTAATCATGTTGAAGTGGCAATCCGCGCCTACGACCCCTGCCTTTCCTGCGCGACCCATGCCCTCGGCCAGATGCCGCTGCAGGTAGAGCTCTTCGATGCGCAGGGGGATCTGGTCGACCGCAAGGCGCAGTGCATGTGATCAGGGCGCCCATTCGCTTTCGATCGGTCACGATGGTCAAAAGGGAAATGGGCTTGAGCAACCTCTCCCATTGGGAGAGGTCGGACCAAAGGTCCGGGTGAGGGAACAGACACCACCGCAGATTAAAGACTTTTGTCCCCTCACCCTAACCCTCTCCCACCGAGAGAGGGGACAGGTGTGCTATTCGGTGAATGCAAGCAATTAGGCTTGTGAGATCCGTACAAGGATGTTGGAAATGCTCTTGATCGGTTATGGCAATCCGGGGCGCGGCGACGACGGACTGGGGCCCGCCTTTTCCGAAGCCATGGCAGCACGCAATCTATCCGGGTTGGCGGTCGACACGGACTATCAACTTGTCGCCGAACACGCGCTGGCAATCTCGACGCATGATGTTGTTGTTTTCGTTGATGCCGAAATCGGCGGCGTCGACGCCTATTCCTTCCAGGAACTCGAGCCTGGGGTTCCCCAGGCCCTTGGAAGCCACAGCCTCAGCCCGCAATCCGTTCTGGCGCTTTGTGAGACGCTCTATGGGGCAAGGCCGAGAGCATTTGTGCTTGGGATAACCGGGATCGAGTTCGGCGAGGTCAAAGAAGGCCTTTCAGCAAAGGCGCAGGCAAACCTTGCTGTGGCAGAGGCATTCTTTCTTGACTGGTTGGAACAGGTGATGCCTGGATCTGCGGCTGCAACCGCGTGACATCTGACGCAGAGAATCTGACACTTTCAATTTGCTGGCGATCCGGATTGGCAGGGCGAGTTGGCTGTCAATTCAACACCGTTGTCATCCCGGCTGCAGCGAAGCGGAAGGCCGGGAACAAGTAATCACAAACACGTCCAAACCAACTGGAACCGTGGATACTGGATCCCGGTCTTGGCTGCGCCAAACCGGGATGACAATTTCTCCTACACCGCCCGAGATCGGGTAACGCGGGCAGATGCCAACTTGCTACCGTGTTGTCGTTCGCCATGCACGATTAGTCACCCCGGCCAAGCGATAGCGCAGAGCCGGGGCCCACTCGCGTTTCACCTTGTCGAAGCGCTTGAGCGGCGCAGTGTTCTTCGTGAGAATCACTCTGCGATTGAGTAGGCCCCGGATCTTCGCTTCGCTCCGTCCGGGGTGACACCCAGTGTACTATTGACAGGAAATCGCCAAACCGTGAGGACAAGGTGGCAATTAGAACGCTCGGCAGCCCGATCGCTTACCCGCCTTTGACCTTCAGCTTTCCACTGTCTTTCTTGTCCTGGCTGTCATGGGTCCAGGTGATGCGCAGGTCCAGCCGGGACTGGTCGTCTTCTATCGTTGCGGTGACACGCAGGTTCATGAGGCCATTGGGTTCCAGAGTGATATCGCCGGTATCATCGCCAAACTGCAACTCGCCCTTGGCAATGCCACGCTTGACCGCGTCCAGCATTTTCTGGATCGATTTCTTGTCCTGAAGGGATTGGTGCCGGAAGCGGCCCTTGCGTTCCATCATGGCGTCCATCCGTTTTGCTCAAGGGCTTCAATCGGGTTGAACAGCTTGGCGTGCGGATAGTCGCGGCTGATGCCTATGATGTTGCCGTCCGGATGAATGATTGTCGCTCCCGTGCCGATCCCTTCCAAACCTTCCGTGCTTCTGGAATGCCGGTCAAGAGTGATATCCGCCTCCAGGTGCAACAGACCGTGCCTGGATGTCAGTTCCTGACCGCTGTGCCGGTTGATGTGCCCATGCACCAGCATCTTGATGCCGGCAAGGTGCAAGTCTTCAACGCCCTTTTGCGTCAGGGGGTGGTCAATGTCCCGGTATTTTGTGCGCATCAGATTGGCGACGGTACCGGAATAAAACACGAAAGGATCTTTGCGGCTCTCTTTCCGGAAGCGACGGTTCACATGGGCAATTCCCCTGGTGGAAATCTGATGGGCCATGCTGTCGTCGATGCCTGCGTGAACGAACAGGAGAGACCCGCTCAGATGGACTGCCTTCATGCTTTGGAAGAACCAGGCGTATCGACCGTGCGGTTCGATGAAGAGATCCCGGCATTTCAGTGCTGCAGCGTAGAGCTCGCGCATGGACAGCCCGACCTCTTTCGCGTGATCTGCAAATTTTTCAGTTTTCTTCTTCAAGCGGCGCATTTCCTTGCGGATTGCTGCGTCGTTGAGGTAGCGGGTCGCGGCCTTGGGAAACTGCTTCGCCCATTTCTTGCTGGGAATCATCAGGTTGCGGCAGGTCTTTTCGTCCGGCAGACCCGCGAGCACCTCATCCGTCTCGACATACCGATCGAACACTTCTTTCAAAAGCGGCATGACCTTCTTGCCCATGCGCACGAACATGTGCGCATTGAGCGACCCGCGCTTCACGGTCAAGGCTTCGAGGCCAAGGTAAAGACGCAGATCGTGATTTCCGGCCAGAAGGACAATGTCAGCACCTGACTTCATCAGCGTCGCAAGGCTGTCGAGCAGATCAAGATTGCTTGGGCCCTTGTCGAGGCAATCGCCCCCGATGATGATCTGGCAGCTTTTGCCGAAGGCGGTGAGCCTGAATTCGTCCAGTCCGGGCTCTGTTCGAAGGATCACCCGGGCCGCCACCAGCGACCTTAGAAGGCTTTCTGCGTCCGCGTGCAAATCCGAAATGAAAACAACCGGCTTTTCCGGCCAGTCCCACGGCCCAAGCGCATTGACCCGGGCCAGGCTTGTTGCCAGGTCCGGCGCAGTGCGTTCTTCAGGTCCCGTCTCAAGTGGCCAGGGGACGACGCTTTCTGGAATTCCGAGATCGTCTGCCGCACCGGGAGCTATCGGGGGAAGGAACGGGGTCAGGAGCCTGTCGGTCATGTTTTGGTTTACCGTCCGGGTCAGTCGATTGCGGATTCCAGGAGCTGGCGCTCTTTCCAGGCTCCGGTGTGGTGTCGCCAGGTCTCGTCATGTCCGAGTTTCAGGACGACAGGCTTGGCGTGATGCATGCTGAAGCGACGGATGTCCTCAAAACCGAGGACGCCGAGGTGATGGGCAGCGTGGCGCAGCGCGGCACCGTGGCCGACGAAGATCTGGGCATTTGCATCCGTTTGTCCGTGCAGCTCGGTGAGCCGGGCTTTCAGGAAATCGGCAACGCGTTCACCCGCTTCCATGAGGCTTTCCGCTCCCTGAACAGGCAATTTGTAGTGGCTGTCGGACTTCCAGTTCTCGGGTGGTGCCTTAAAACGCGGATCGTCTTCCAGAACCTTTTCGATCTCCGGAATGGTCAGATTTGCAAGTGCGCCGACGCTGCGCTCTGCAAGTGCTTCGTCTTCCGTTATCCGGAACTCCTGGCTGGTCGCGTCAGCAAGGAACGCGGCGAGCGCTGTTGCGGTCTGCCAGGCGCGCTGCTGTCTTGAGCAGAAGATTTCGGGCGCCAGATGCCAGCCCTGCGCCTTCGCAAGATCCGCCAGTTCCCGGCCTGCTGCAGATGCCTGTTGCTTGCCGCCAGCTGTCAGGCCAAAGGGTTGCAGCGCGCTGGGCGTTCCAGGTTTCTGCTGATAGGCGCCGTGCCTGAGCAGGATGGCAAAACGATCACTCATCAAGATTGTCCCAAGAGTTCGGTGCCGGCGTCAAACAGTGCGTCGAAGTCAATCTGACCCGTCACTTCCCAGGTCTGAATGCCCTCAAGTGCCGTCAGATAGGCATCGCCGTCCAACGGTGTGTGGTCAGTCCAGAACGAACCGTCCACCGTTTGAAAAAAAGGCCCCGGGCTTTTCATGATGGCTGCGAGAAGGTCCGGCCGGTCGGTGAGGTCTATCTTTGTGACATTCGTAGGTGCGTCGCTGTCCCGCGACCAATTCAGGACCCAGAAATCGGTCAGAAATGCGTCGTGGGAAATGCGACCGGGCCCGTAGATATCGTCAATGAAAAGGTCGTATTTTTCTTCCAGGTGCCAGAGTTCGTCCGGCTCCATGGTCCTCAACTCGTCTTCCCTTTCCTCGTCGATAATGCCCGCGAGGCGCGCGTTCGTGACGATCGTGCCGGGGTTGATGCGCGGCAGTTTCGGAATGCCGAGGGCTTTCGTGCCGGTTTCGCTGCTCCGGACGAGAAGCCGGTCGTTGGTCACGTATTGTGTCCCAGCGACCTCCATCAGACGCAGCATCGTGGTGGATTTGCCGCCGCCGGACAGGCCTGAAATCGCAAGACCCCGTGTCGCGGTTCTCACCGCTGCTGCATGGCAGGCAACCCAGCCTTTGCGCTGAAAGTGGTTGAGGATCTGGGTGTTGATGAAATTGATGACCTGGTTGGGGTAGTCCTCGGTCGGTCCGAATGCAATTGCCCAGCCGGGCGCTTGTAGAAACTGGACACCGGTGCGCACCTTCAGGATCATCCGACCATTGTCCAGTTCCGAGATTGCATCCTTGCGCCCGGTCTTGCCCGTCTCGCGTGCCCAGTCCCGATAGGTCACCGTGAAAGGAAGTTCTGCCGGTCCGAGCGCGTAGACGGTCATGTCCGGATCAGCCGGTGCCGTGATGACATGCTGAAAATACCTGAGGAGTTCAGCCAGAAGTGAAGCAGAGGTGCAGCGCAGTTCGATGACGTAACCACCCACCGAGAGGCAAACCGGGTCAGAATCCCTGGTTGCCTTGCGAGGTCCAAGCGCATCAACGACGTCCTGAACGGAAACTCCGGTCATCCACGCACCTTTGAAATCACATAGCTGGAGTAGAGTTTGGCTGCATCGACGGAGGCTCCTTCGAGCGCTCCCTTGAAACCACCGAACGCGGAAACCTCGAAGATGATCGGCCCGTCGTCGGTCAGGCCGACATCGACAGTCGTAAAATCGAGATCGAACGGCGCCTGCGCCCTGCGTGCGAGCTCGATCAGATCGGCGCCGGGTTCATAGGGCTCGTATTTTCCACCGTGCAGGATCGTGGTGTTCCAGCTGTCGGTCTGGGCAACCCTTGCATAGGTCCCGAGATATTCTCCGCCCAGGAACACCATGCCGAGATCACGCCCTGCCAGGTCGACCTTTCTTTGCAGGTACATGACAGGATTGTCGGCTTTGAATGCTGCGATGCTGTCCTTCAGAACATCCACGCCCATGCCTGCATCCATCAGTGTCATGCCGCGGGCCTTGGTGGAGAAGAGCGGTTTGAAGACTGTGCTGCCGAACCGCATCACGGCAGCAAGCGCTTCCGCTTCGCTTTCGGTAACGCAGGTGGCCGGCATCGGGATGCCGGCATTCGACAGGGTCACGGTGCAGCTCAGGCGGTTGACCAGACCCAGGATCGAGCTTGTCTTTGAAAAGACCTTCACACCGGCGGTTTCCGCGACACGCAACATTTCAAGCCGGTCGAGCGTTGCCGGGCTGTATTCCTGGCTGATCTTCTTGATAACGAGGCCATCCAGTTCACACAGGTTCCGGTCACCTGCAATCAAAGCATGGTTTTCCAGGTCAAGGGCGACATCGGCCATGTCGACTACGCAACGGAACCCGGTTTCAGTTTCCAGCGCGTCCGCCAGAGTTTCGGTGGACCATTTTCCGGGAATGCCGATGACGCCGATCTTTATGTCAGTCAACAAAGATCTCCTTCATCGGCAGTCGGAGCCGTGCTTCTTCTCCGGGAGGACAAGCGACAGCCTGTTCGATCAGGTAACGCGCCCGCAGCCACATGCGCCGGGAGAGTTGCTTGTCGAAGATGAAGCGGGTGGAGGTTGCGAACGAGCGGGCCAGGCCTAGCGCCAGACGGAACTCGAATGTCTCGTCACCTTGTTTGCGCGCGAAGGCCTTGGTGGCTTTGTAAAACGCCAGGGACGCCTGCATGATGCGGTGTCGGGTCACGCTGTCGAGAATCTGAAGCCGGTAGTTCGACACCATGAAGACGGAAACATCCTGGACATAGTCCATGTAGCGCGAGCGGTGCAGATCGATGAAGTGAACCCTGTTCTCGCCCGGATCGTAGATGATGTTGTCGACGTTGAAGTCGCCATGGATGTAGACGGAAAACGGTGCCGATACGGCTGCCTCACGATCTGCTGCCTCATCCATGAGCTTGTCGAATGAAGGAAGCTTCACACCCGAAAACTGGATGGATGTGTCCCTGAATTCCGGATGCACGCGGCGCACTTTGCTGAGGCGCTTGGCCAGTTGCTGCATGCTTCCAAGTTCAGCGGGTTCGTTGGTCCTGGTCTGTTTCCAGACATCCTTGAGCGTTCGGGCAAGGCAAGCGAGTGCGCGGTCGCAGAGCTCTTCGGGTTCGTTCAGGACGATGTGCTCGAATGTCATTCCCGGCAAATGCTCGATCAGCAGCGCGGCGGACTGATTTCGTTTTTCATAAGACAGGATTTTTGGCGCGAGGCCCGGATAGATCGCATGCCAGCTTTTCACGCCTTCGCGCTCGTCCTTCACCTTGTTCTTTTCGCCGTCCTTGAAGACCGCGGCGACTTCTTCGGTTTTCTTGTCCTTGATCGCCGAAATGGAGCTGCCTGAGCGTGTCTCTGCAATGGTTTCAATCTTCAGCGCACCGCCTGTTCCTTCAAGATCCGACATCAGGCTCTGCAGTGCGAAGTATCGTTCCAGATTGACGGCCTGGCCGATATTTGCGGAAATCAGTGCTTCGCTGATCCCCTTCAGGGAGTCGCCCATGCGCTGAAACTCGCTCGCGACCAGCAGACTGTTGGCGATGTCAGCCGACCGTTGTTTCGAGTTGCTCATTTCCTTGGTGTAGGTCTTGAACAGTTTCCGATAATCGGCTTCGATTTTTTTCTGCAGCTCTCCGATCTCTATGGCCTGTTTGCTGTCATTGCCGAAAAAAGCCTCCTCGATTTTGCCGACCCCGCTGCGCACGCAGCGCACGATGGACGGATATCGGCCAGGAACAAGTGTTTCGAACGTATCGATACACTCCACATGGCGAAGCGATTGGCGTGCGAGGTTGGCAAGCCGTTGCAGGTCGGTTGCGATGAATTCAAGGCTGCGCAGGGTCAGATGCCTGCGGTTGTCCTTCTTGGTGTTCGCCAGTTGCCGGACACAAGCTGCGTGAATGCGCGTCTTCAGGTTATGGGCATAGCCGGCCCGATCCATGATCCTTCTGGCACGGGCTGTCGTCGGCTCCTTGAAAAAGGCTTCGAGCTGAAGCAGCTGGCCGTCAATCTCCGCACACAGAAAATGGAGATTTTCCCGGATGGTTTTTGGCAGACTAGTCATCAAAGGGCCCGAGATAGACTTCGTGGTCCCGCCTACATCCAAGTGAAAACAGTTTTGTGACATAGGCGGGACGTATCTGTTGAGCGTTTTCGGCTGTTATCCAGCGGGTCGCGATCTGATGAGGATCCGGGTGTGATCCCAGAACAGGCTCATAGTCATCCGCAACCTTGCATTCGAAAACGAAGTCGAGTTGGTGCTGCCGCTCTCCGTCGTTGGCCTTTTTTCGATAAATTTCAGCAACATGGAGCAAACGGCCGGTAGAAATTTCAGCGCCGATTTCTTCCAGGCACTCGCGTTTCAGCGTCTCGAGGAGGGTTTCGCCCGGATCCTGTTTTCCACCCGGCAGCGTGAAATAGTGACCTTTCTCAGGGTGTTGTTTTTCTTGCACCAATAAACTTTGCCCGCTCAGGATAAAGGCCCTCGGCGTTGAGCGGATGACGGGTCGGAATGCCGGGTGATTCGGGTTGGATCGATTGGAAATGGTTCCGCCCTCCACATTCAGCTCACATCGACAGTCGCACCTTTGGAGACAGACCACGCCTAGCGGTTCTCAGCCTGTTGTCCGCTCCTGCCGCAAAACAAGCATAGATGAGTCTCGTCAGACGGCTAAGCAAATACAAGATGGATCGAACCGACGCCGCCTAAGCAAAAGTCAGGTGCGGGAGCTTTGCTGTCTAGATATCCGGCCCGACGGTTCGGCTTTCGGTCGTCGGATCGATCTCGTTGCGCAAAGATTCCAGGGCGCGCATGCGTTCTTGCGCCCGCTGCTGGTTTTCCCGTGTCACACCGGCGATCAGAACTTCTGCGATTGCCATGAGTGCCAGGGAGGAATCCCAAGGCGATGGGACGGCGACCCTTGCGGGCAACACGAAGCCGGCAATGCGGCCGACGGGAGACATCCAGCTGTCGGTGACAAGCGCGACGGTTGCTCCCTGTTTTGCCGCTCCCTCGGCAAACTGGATCACCTCGGTCTGATATCGCCGAATGTCGAAGACAAGGACGACATCCTTGGGCCCCATGCCGAGAAGCTGATCGAGCCAGTTTCCCTGCTGCCCGGCAACATGATTGACCCCGGAGCGCACGATCCGTAGATGTGCGGCCATGTAGCGGGCAAGGCCGTCGGTAAAGCGGCCGCCGATCAGGTGGATGGTTTTCTTTTCGTCGGCAAGCAGCCTGATCAGACCTTCCAATTCACCCTTGGGCAAATGAGCGAAGGTCTCGCGCACATTTTCCAGGAGCTGCCCGACATGGGGATCGCCGTTCTGATTGTCGGAAAGTGTCGCGCTGCGTGCGAGCGGTGAATTCAGCTGGCTTTCAAGCTCACCGCGCAGCTTCTTCTGAAACTCCGCGAAGCCGGGAAAACCCAGTCTGCCGATAAAACGCAGGATCGTCGGAGAGCTGACACCCGCAGCTTCGGCGAACTCCGCCACGGTGCCCAGGCCCTGCATCGGATAATTCGCCATGAGTGCGTGCGCCGCCTTTTTCTCCGTCGCCGTGAACTCGTCCAGGCGGTCGCGAATGTCTTCCAGAAGTGGGCGTTCCATGAGTGCGGCCTGCTTGTGTCCCCGAAGGCTTATTTTCATTTGACAGCGGCTTCAAACTGCGTATCAAATATTACAGAATTTATTTTCATCGGCAATCCTGTAATAAACATTACAAGCTGGCAATTCGGGATTTCAAGGGGATCGGGGAATGGGTGCTAGCCCGCAAAACGGCGAATTGGCTCGGGCCGTCGCGGTTGAAAATGCCGATGGGGAGGGCGCCTTTGTGTTCGTCTGCGACCATGCTTCCAATTACTTTCCGCCGCCTTACGACCATTCGCTCGGTGTATCGGAAACCGAAAAATCAGCGCATATCTCCTGGGATCCAGGTGCGCTCGGAGTGGCGAAAGGATTGTCGGAGCGGCTCGATTCTCCGTTGGTTTTCGCCACGATTTCGCGCCTGATCATCGACTGCAATCGCGAGGAAGACCGGATCGATCTGATCCCGAGCCTCAGCGAAACGACGGAAATTGCCGGCAACAGGGATCTGCCGGAGACTGAACGGTCCTTCCGCCTTGACCTTGTGCACCGGCCCTTTCACAAGGCCATCGACAAGGTCATCGGAGAGCGGCAGGAGCGGGGGCTGCCAACAGCGGTCGTATCGATCCACTCCTACACACCTGTTTACAAAGGCGAGAGCCGGCCATGGGAAATCGGTCTGATCTCGGACAGGGACCGGAGGCTGGCCGATCCGATAATCGCAAAATTGCAGGAGCGCGGCGACCTGACCGTCGGTGACAACGAACCTTACGCGCCCTCCGACGGCGTCTATTACACCATCCGCCGGCATGGCGAGGAACAGCAGTTGCCGTGTCTGATGGTGGAAATCCGCAACAACGAAATAACCACGGAGGAAGAAGAAGCCCACTGGGCTGATCTTCTGGCGCCGCTTCTGGCAAGTGCGGTGATCGAAACCGTTCCGGCCGGGCGCGCGGCCAAGACCGGAGGTGCCGATGCTTAAGGCTGCGCGAATTTACGTCCGTGCCGTGGACAGCTTTAACCGCCGCCTCGGCAAGGTCGTGATGTGGGGCCTGTTCGTGATGGCGGGCATATTGCTTTGGTCGTCCATTTCCAAGACGTTCTTCAACCCGTCGCTCTGGACGCTGGAGCTCGCCCAGTTTGCAATGGTGGCCTACTACGTTCTGGGCGGTCCCTATTCGATCCAGCTCGGTTCGAACGTGCGGATGGATCTCTTCTACGCCGATTGGAGCGTGAAAAAGAAGGCGTGGTTCGACGCCTTTACGGTTCTCCTGCTGCTGTTTTATCTGGGTGTCCTTCTTTATGGGGCTTTGAATTCCTTTGCCTATTCGCTGGGGCACTTCACGCAGCAGCCTTTCACCTTCTACAAGGACCTCTTCCTCGCCTTTGTGACCGGCGGGCCGGCCGCGGCAAATGAAGTTTTGGGCTTTGTGGAGCGCAGTCCGACCGCATGGCGCCCCTATATCTGGCCCGTCAAGCTGATCATGATCATTGGGTTTTTCCTGATGCTGCTCCAGGTGTTTGCCGAATTCCTCAAAGATATCGCCCGGATCAAGGGAGAGACGATCTGATGTCCTATGAGATGATCGCTCTTCTCATGTTCTCGTCGATGATGCTGATGCTCCTGACGGGGCAGCGCGTCTTCGGTGCCATCGGCGGTATAGCGTCCATCGCGGCAATCTTGCTGTGGGGAACCGGTGGCGGTGATATTCCCTTCTCCGCTGCCATGAAGCTGATGAAATGGTATCCGCTGCTGACCCTGCCCATGTTCATCTTCATGGGCTATGTTCTGTCGGAAACCAAGATCGCCGACGACCTCTACAAGATGTTCCATGTGTGGATGGGCCCGATCAACGGGGGACTTGCCATCGGCACGATCCTCTTGATGGTGCTGATTTCGGCAATGAACGGCCTTTCGGTTGCCGGAATGGCGATCGGCGCGACCATCGCCTTGCCGGAACTTCTCAAACGAAACTATGACAAGCGCATGGTGACGGGGGTCATCCAGGCGGGGTCGTCGCTTGGGATTCTCGTGCCGCCCTCGGTCGTGCTTGTGCTCTACGCGATGATCGCGCGGGCGCCCGTTGGTCAGCTCTGGCTCGCCGGCGCCGTACCGGGCCTGATGATGGCGGCCATGTTCGTCATCTACATTGCGATCCGGTGCCGCATCCAACCCGAGCTCGGACCTGCGCTCGACAAGGATGAGCGTAACGTTTCAAGCGGCGAGAAATACCGCCTTTTGCTGGCAGGCCTGTTGCCGCTCATCATCTTCGCAATGATGATGGTGCCGTTCGTCAACGGCTGGACGAGCCTGGTGGAAAGCTCGGCGATCGGTGCCCTGACGGCGCTGGTGGCTTCCATCCTCAGAAGACGGATGACCTTCGATATCCTGATTTTGTGCCTGAAGAACACGCTCGGGATTTCCTGCATGTTCATGTGGATCATTCTGGCAGCCCTCGGATTTGGCGCAGTCTTCGACGGCCTCGGCGCCGTGAAGGCGATTGAAAGCCTGTTCACCGAACAGCTCGGTCTGTCGCCGTGGATGATCCTGATCCTGATGCAGCTTTCGTTTCTGGTGATGGGCACCTTTCTGGACGATACGGCCATGCTGGTGATTGTGGCGCCGCTTTACGTGCCGCTGGTCGCGACGTTGGATCTGGGCATGCCGCGCGGCGACATCCTTATCTGGTACGGGGTGCTTTATACGATCACCACCCAGATCGCCTATATGACGCCACCCTTTGGCTACAACCTCTTCCTGATGCGTGCGATGGCGCCGAAGAACATCAGCATGCGCGACATCTATGGCTCGATCACGCCATTCGTTCTTGTGATGATTCTGGCGCTCGTCATCATCATGATTTTTCCGGAAATCGCCCTTTGGCTGCCAAACCTGATCTATGGCAAGTAGCCGCTCGGCGTGGAACAAAAACAATAAGGTCTGGAGGAAACGGACTATGAACAGCGGCAAGAAGACCCTTGAGACGGTCAAGCCGCACGGACCGTACACTGAAAATAGGGGAACTTACGATGACAAATAGACGTGATTTTCTGAAGAAGGCCGGGTTGGGCACTGCCGCAGCTGCAGGCGCGACAACCCTGGCGGCACCTGCTGTGCTTGCACAGGAGCCCATCAAATGGCGCTTGCAGACTTACGCCGGTGGTGCACTTGGTGAGCACGTCACCAAGCCGATGGTGGACTACGTCAACAATGCGTCGAATGGCGAACTGCAGATCGAGCTGTTCTACGCCGATCAGATCGTGCCGACGGGTGAGCTCTTCCAGGCGCTGCAGCGCGGCACAATCGACGCGGTGCATTCCGACGATGACTCCATGGCATCACCGACGCCCTTGCGCCAGTTCGGCGGATACTTTCCGTTTGCAACGAAGCACATCCTCGATGTGCCGGTGCTGTTCAATCAATATGGCCTCGCCGACATCTGGCGGTCCGAATACGAGAAGGTTGGCGTCTCCTGGATTTCTGCCGCAGGCCAGGATCCGTGCAACTTCAACACCAAGAAGGAAATCAAGTCGGTTGCCGACCTTGAAGGCCTGAAGCTTTACACCTTCCCGACAGCTGGCCGCTTCCTGTCCAAGTTCGGTGTGGTGCCGGTGTCGATCCCATACGAGGATGCCGAAGTGGCGGTCCAGACCGGTGAGCTCGACGGCATGGCCTGGTCCGGCATCACCGAGGACTATACGGTTGGCTGGGCTGACGTCACCGACTACTTCCTGACCAACAACATCTCGGGCGCCTGGATCGGCTCGTGGTTTGTCAACCAGCAACGCTGGGCAGATCTGCCGCCGCATCTTCAACAGCTCGTTCTGGCCGCCACCGAAGCCGGTCACACATACCGGAACCAGTGGTACTGGGGTGGTGAGGCACGGCTGCGCGCGACCGGTGACAAGCTGCAGCTTCGCACCGTTCCGGCCGCCGAATGGGCCGAAGTTGAAAACGCGGCGAAGGATTTCTGGAAAGAGATTGCTGCGGAAGGCGAATTGCAGGCCAAGATCATCTCGATCTTCGAGGAATACAACTCTGTCATCAATCAGGCAGGACCTCCTTACAACTTCGGTTGACATAACGACAATCGAGCTCCGGAGTTTCTGTCTTCGGAGCTCGTTCCATTGGCAGCGCAACCAACTCCACGAACGAGCGGACCAAGAACATGCCCGGCAACCTGACCTTTGATGCACTCAAAACGCTCGTCGCGTCCGGCGAGATCGACACGGTACTCGCCTGTATCGTTGACATGCAGGGGCGGCTGATGGGCAAGCGGTTCCATGCCCAGCATTTCGTCGACACCGCCTATGACGAGACCCATTGCTGCAACTACCTGCTGGCAACGGACCTGGAAATGTACACGGTCGAGGGTTACGCTGCGACAAGCTGGTCGGGCGGTTATGGCGACTATGTCATGAAGCCGGATCTTTCGAGCATACGAAAGGTTCCGTGGCTTGAAGGCACCGCGATGATCCTTTGCGATGTGCAGGACCACCACACCCACAAGGACGTTCCCCATTCACCACGGGCCATGCTGAAGGCCCAGGTCGCGCGCCTGGCAGAAATGGGCCTGACGCCGATCATGGCAACCGAGCTGGAATTTTTCCTGTTCGAAAAGAGTTTCGACGAGATCCGCAAGGAAGGCTTCCGCGATCTTGAGCCGATCTCCGGTTACAACGAGGACTACCATATCCTGCAGACCACCAAGGAAGAGGACGTTTTGCGCCCGGTGCGCAACGGGCTTTATGGTGCAGGCATCCCGGTCGAGAACACCAAGGGCGAGGCGGAGACCGGCCAGGAAGAACTCAACATCAAATACGCTCCCGCGCTTGATACGGCCGAGTACCACACCATTGCCAAACACGCGGTCAAGGAGATTGCCTGGGCGAAAGGGCGGGCGGTTTCGTTCCTTTCCAAGTGGCGCAGCGACAAAGTCGGTTCCTCCTCGCACGTGCATCACTCCTTGTTCGACAAAGACGGCAACAATGTCTTTTGCGATGCGAACGGCGACTACGGCATGTCGGACACGATGCGGCACTATCTTGCCGGTATGATCAAATATGCGCCTGAATACACCTATTTCCTGGCGCCCTATATAAACAGCTACAAACGGTTCCAGAAGGGCACCTTTGCTCCGACCAAAACCGTCTGGTCCGTCGATAACCGCACAGCCGGTTTCCGCCTTTGCGGTGAAGGCACCAAGGCGCTCCGCGTGGAATGCCGTATCGGTGGCTCGGACCTCAATCCTTATCTTGCGCTTGCAGCGCTGATTGCCGCAGGGATCAAGGGGCTTGAGGAAAAGCTGCCGCTCGACCCGCCGACAACCGGCGATGTTTACGAGAACAGGAAGGCCAAGGAGATCCCGCACACCTTGCGTGATGCACGTGAGACCCTGCGCAAGTCGAAATTCCTGCGCGAAGCCTTTTCCGACGAAGTGATCGACCACTATGCCCGCGCGGCGGAATGGGAGATTGAGGATTTCGACCGCGCCGTCACCGACTATGAAGTCGCCCGCGGATTTGAGCGGGCTTAGAAACATGACGTTGTTCAATTCAAACTTCATCCTGAGGAGGACCGAGAGGTCCGTCTCGAAGGATGGGCCGCAGGTTTCGAGTGTGCTGCCCATCCTTCGAGACAGCGCTGCGCGCTTCCTCAGGATGAAGAGGTGAATTGAGCCTGAACAACGAAGAAAAATGGGTCAACACCTTTAACAGACCGCAAGAAAAACGCGGCACGAGAGGTTTAAAATGTCAGATGTGATCAAGCTGATCTCCCCCGTTGACGGGTCGGTTTATGTCGAACGCCCAGCTCTCGATGAGGCGGATGTCGACAAGGTCGTGTCAGCGGCGAAAAGCGCTCAGGCCGCTTGGGCGGCGACGCCGATTGCAGAGCGCGTCGCCTATTGCGAAAAGGCGCTCGAAGC